>Ga0299906_10000159_pt1 | contig 67881 bp, 51 predicted proteins | sample RVTome_14_FD_200259 | JGI IMG/M metagenome (GOLD analysis project Ga0299906, IMG submission 200259) | Soil microbial communities from uranium-contaminated site in the Upper Colorado River Basin, Wyoming, United States - RVT145D125 (version 2) ...
CCGGCGGATGTGCAGGTCGTGCAGGAAGCGCTCAACCGGCGTCTCGATGCAGGGCTGACGGTGAACGGCAAGTGCGATGCGAAGACGCTCGGGGCGATCGAGGACTTCCAGAAGGCGATGGGCCAGCGCCGGCCGAGCGGCGTGATCGAGCCGGGACGCGGGCCGGCCCGGGCGCTGACGGGCTCGGGCAAGCTCCCGCTGCCGCCCGAGGCACCCAAACCGCTGACGCCGCCGAAACTGGGCAAGCCGGAGTTGTCGCGGGCGCCGCTGGTGTGGAAGAGCACGCGCGGCATCCTCCAGACCAACATCGAGGAACTGAAAAAGGGCGTGCGGGCGCAATACGGCACCGAGCATCCGGACCTGCTGATCGAGATCGAGCAGGGCATGGGCCGGCTGGGCAAGGTGCTGGAGCACCTGGACGACTCGCTGGCCGATGCGCTGGATCGGGCCAACGCCGCGGCGGACAAGCCGAACCGCGAGGCGGCGCTGAAGGGCGCGCGGGCGATCCTATCGCGATACGTCGATTACGTGTCCTCCGAGCCGATGATCGCGCTGATGGATGACAACCCGTTCGATGTGAAGACGAGTCTGAAAGAGATCATCGCCGACAGCCTGGATCACCTGGCCAAGGCGATGGCGTAGATCGGCCGCCGGCGACCGAAAGTCGGGCCTCGCGGATTGGTCTGATCGGGACGACAGTTGAAGGAAGGGCGTGCGAAATGGGTTGGAGTCCGGATGACTGGTGCAAGGAAGCGCTGGGGGTGGACCTGGGCGCGGGGTTGAAGAAGATCGAGGGAGCGGCGTCGGGCGCATACCAGAAGGGCCAGGCGATGGCCGGCACGGTGCAGCAGGGCGCTGCGAGTCTCGCCAACCAGGGCGCGGCGGTCGTGACGAACGTGGCCAAGAAAGTGCAGGCGGCCGTCTCGCCGCCGACGGCCAAGCCAAAACCCGCCGCGCCCAAGCCGAAATCTGCCGCGCCCGGTCCCGACCAAGACGGCGCGACCAGCTCGACCATGGGCGGGTCGGTCGGCCGCGGAGGCAAGAACAACACGGCCGATGTCAAGGCCGTGCAGAAGGCGCTGGGTCTGGCCGACGACGGCAAGTGCGGGCCGAAGACGATCGGGGCGATCGAGGCGTTTCAGAAGAAACAGGGGCGGGGCAAGGCCGACGGGCGGATTGACCCCGGCGGGCCGACTGCGAAGGCCCTGTTCGGGGGTGCGAAGGCGGCGCCCGTGCCGGCTCCCGCGCCCGCGCCGCCACCGGATGCCAAGCCGGCCAACGGGGAGGACGATGGCATCCTCAGCAAACTCAAGAAAGGCGCCTCGGACTTGGCGGATGATGCCAAGAAACTCGGCGGCAAGGTCATCAAGGGGGTCGAGGAGGCGGTAGACGACGTCAAGAAACTGGGGGCGAAGGCCATCAAGGCGGCCGAGGACGCCAAGGGCGGCGCCGGCCTCCTGCCGAAGGGCGCCGCCGCATCGAACCTCGGTGCGCTTTCCAGTCTTGTGCCCGCGGACCTGAAGTTCCACGGCGAGTTCCCGGAAAGGAAGCTGTACGAGTTCGGAGCGACCTCCAAGGTCAAGGGCGCCGTCAAGATCCAAAGCGAAATGACCATCGAACTGGTCGAGAAGGGCACGAACAACCGGATCAAGGCCGGGGCAACGGCCAACAAGGGCGTGAAGGGCGAGATCGAACTGGGCAAGCAGAAAGGCACGAAGCTCCTGGAGACGCTGAAGATCGATGAGGTCAAGGAACTGCTGAACATCGAGGGATCGGGCAAGCGGGTCAAGCTCTCGCTGAGCGTGGAGGTCAAGTTCAAACCTTTCGTCGAAGGCTCGACGAAGGTTGTCAAGGGATCGCTGTCGGGCGTCGCCACGGGCGAGCTCAAGGTGGCCGAGGTCGAGTGGGAGGAGTTCAAGAAGGACCCGCGCAACTTCACCGTCGCGGGCATTGAGATCGCCGGCGGCCTTCAGGCCGACGTGATCGTGCCCCTGACGGCGTCGGACGCGACGATCTCGCTCAAGGTGGTGTGCTCGGGCTCCGTAGAGCCCAACTGGGCCGTGATCCTCTCCGAGGCGGCGAAAAAGGGCATCGAGAAGGCCGTCGAGCAGGGCGGGCGGTTCGCCTTGACGGTCGGGGCGGAGGTTCTCATCACGGGTTCGTTCATCGTCGCCGGCTTGGCGACGATCGTGGCCGCGACGTACCAGATCGCCTTCGGCCTGAAACTCAAGACGATGACCGAGGGCTACGCGGCGAACCTCAAGCGCATGGAGGAGGGCTTCCGGGCCGGCATGTCCGAGGCGGGCGCGCCGGGCGATGACTACGGCAAGGCGGGCCACAAGATGGGCGCAGAGAACTTCGCGAAACTGGTGGCGCGAACCAAGGAGCAGAACCCGCAGGCGACGGATGACCAGGTGAAGGCGGCGGTGCGGGCGAAGGCGGATGACGCCACCCGGGAGGTCATCAATTCTGGGCAAGTCTCGGCATCGCTCAAGAACGGCATGTGGGAAGGCCTGCTGGACGAGGGCAAGTGGTTGTTCACGGGAGAAGACGCATCACTGGCCTTCCGTGCCTGCGGGCTCGGCGAGAATCCGCTGACTGACAGCAAGGCCGCCAATTCGCCGCAGTGGAAGAAATACCTCAAGCAGTATCCGACCCAGTCGAAGCTCTAGCGATGCGCGACCCGGGCGATGCGCGCCCCGGCGCCGGGGCTACGTCACCGATGCCGACTCCGCGGCGACCGTCTCGACATCGTGCGTGCGATCACCGGCGGCGCTGCGTTCGCCGTTGGCGCGCGATGAGGAGTCGACGCCGGTGACCCGCAGACTCCTCAGCGTCAGCGTCGCGATGAGCACATCGTCATCGGCGCAGCCGGCGTGGTGCTTGGACACGGCCGTGGTGATGAACCGCGTCCAGGAGCGCGGCGGGGGGTTGAACAGCGCCGTCTGACGCATGCGGGCGATGCCGAACCGCTCGCCGGCGGCGTTGCGGGCCTCGTAGGCGCCGTCGGTGTAGGCGATGACCACATCGCCGGGGCTCAGGCCGATGGTCTGCTGGTTGGGCTCGAACTCGGCGTAGGACTGGGCGCCGAGCAGCATCGCCGTGCCCTTCATGTCGAAGACGCGACCATCGGGCCGCCGCAGCAGGCTCGGCGGATGGCCGGCGTTGACCCAGTGGAGCTGACCGGAGCGCGAATCGAGCATGAAGCACGCGCCGGTGGCGTACAGGTTGTGCCGCGCCATCGTGAGGTTGATGTAGCGATTGAGCAGCGACATCACGCCCGCGGGCGTGGCATCGGGGTTCTCCGCGCGGATTCGCTCCAGCTCGCCGAAGAGCCGGTTCACGGTGAGCGCGGCGGCCAGGCCGTGGCCGGCGACATCCAGCAGCGTCAGGTAGGTGCAGCCGGTGTTCTCATCGGCGTGGAAGTGGACGTAGTCGCCGCCGATCTCGTGGATCGGCACGTACTCGTACTCGAAGCAGACGTGGCCGTTGTCGTACGGTCGGGGGAACATGGCGTCGTGAACGATGCGGGCGCGCGACAGCTCGCCGCCGATGGATCGCACCTGTTCGCCGAGGCGGAGCCGCTCCATGTCCTCGAGACTTCGCTTGCGCCGCCAGGAGGTGATCATGGCGCCGGGGGCGAGCACGATGGGGCTCATGATGACCACGACCACGCGGTCGAAGATCTCCCACTCGCCGACGTCCGGAATGAGGACGACCATCGTCCACACCAGCAGCAGGGGGATGAAGGGAATGGCCGACTCTCGCGCCGACCAGGGCATGATCATGCACGCGGCGAGGTGAAGGACGGCCAGATCGACGATGCCGAGCAGCACCCAGACGGTCTTGTCGGCGTTGATGGCCGGCAGCGCCGGCAAGAAGACCAGCCGCGCCGCCAGCAGCAGGGCTCCGACCAGCACGATCAGCAACGACACGTTGTCGATGACCTGCTTGTACGTGGCGAGTCGCTGGCGCTGGATGACGAGGAAGTACACGATCACCAGCAGGGCCGCCGCGAGGCCGCCCAGATGGGCCCAGCCGCGGAGGGCGTTGACGTTGGCGGCGGCGATGTCGGCGGTCTCGGCCGAACTGGCCGGCGCGACCAGCGTGGTGAAGTCGCTGAAGATGAATCGGCCGGCGTCGATCGACCCCAGCACGAGCAGGACGATGCAGTAGACCGTGAGCCGGCTGCGGGCGAGCGCATCCATCTGCGGCTGGGCGCTGGTCTCCAACGGGGCTGGACGGCTGAAGGGGCTCATCGTCTGCGGTCTCTTCGGTCGGACGGCCAAAACGATATCACATCCGAACAACGCCCCGGATCCGGAACTTTGTTGGGAATCGGCGAAAAAAGTCGCCCCCGGGACGTGTCCCGAGGGCGGGGCGGGGCGACGTGCGGATTGTGCGCCCCCGGAAACGGAAACGGAAGCGGGACCGGCTGTCTACGCCGGGTCTGGGGGATGAAGAGCCGGGTTTCGGGGGTCCTGGGGTCCGCAGACATGCCTCGCCCAAAGCTGCGAGGCATGGCACCCGCGGTTCTTACGTCCGGGCGAGAACTTCGTCGCGGAGCCGGTCGGGCATGGGGCGGTACTCGCAGGGCTCCATGGTGCTGGTGGCGCGGCCCTGGGTGATGCCGCGCAGGACCGTCGTGTACCCGAACATCTCCGAAAGGGGCACTTCCGCGGTGATGATGCGGACGTTGCCCCGCAGTTCGGAGTGGACGATCTGGCCGCGGCGGCTGGCGAGGTCGCCGCTGACGGGGCCGAAGAAATCGTCGGGCGTGACGACGGTGACCTTCATGATCGGCTCGAGGAGGGCGATGCCGGCCCGCGAGCACGCCTCGCGGAAGGCCAGCGCGCCGGCCTGCTCGAACGCGACCTGGCTGGAGTCCACCTCGTGGTAGGAGCCGTCCACCAGCTCGACGAGGACGTTGACCACCGGGTAGCCGCCGAGGATGCCGGAGGCCGCCGCGGCGCGGACGCCGTGTCTGACCGACGGGATGTACTCGCGCGGAATGGAACCCTGGCTGATCTTGTCCTCGAAGGCGATGCCGTCGATCATCTCGATCTCTTCGGCCTCGGCCTGGGCGGGCGTCATCGGCCGCACGTTGATGATGGCGTCGCCGTACTGGCCGCGCCCGCCGGTCTGCTTGACGAACTTGCCGCGCACGTACTCGGCGGCGCCGACGATGGCCTCGCGGTAGCTGACGCGCGGCGTGCCGACGCGGACGCCGACCTTCATGTCGCGCACGAGCTTGTTGCGGATGATCTCCAGGTGCAGCTCTCCCATGCCGGAGATGATGGTCTCACCGGTCTCCTCGTTGTAGTTGGTGCGGAAGGAGGGGTCCTCGCGGCGGATGGTCATGAGGGCGTCGGCGAGCTTCGTCTTGTCCTCGTTGGTGTTGGGCTCGATGGACATGGAGATGACCGGCTCGGGGAACTCCATCTTCTCAAGGACGATCGGGTGAGCCGGGTCGCACAGCGTGTCGCCGGTGACCGAATGCTTCAGGCCGATGACGGCCACGATGCGGCCCGCGCCGGCCGCGTCCAGCGGAACGCGGTCCTTGGCGTGCATCTCGAAGATGCGCGAGATGTTCTCCTTGCGGTCATTATTCGGATTCAGCACCCGCGAGCCCTTCTCGAGCAGGCCGGAGTAGATTCGAATGTACGTCAGGTCGCCGTGCACGTCGGAGACGACCTTGAACACGAGCGCGGCGAACGGCGCGTCCTCGCGGTTGGGCCGGGTCATGTGCTCCGTCGAATCGCGGAGATCGACGCCTTGGACCTCGGGCACCTCGGACGGGTTGGGGAGATACTCGATGACGCCGTTGAGCAGGCGCTGGATGCCGATGTTCTTGAGGGCCGCGCCGCAGAAGGTGGGGCAGCACTGTCGGGCGATGGTGCCCTTGCGGATCGCGGCGCGGATCTGGTCGGCCGTGATGGCGCTCTCATCCTCGAGAAACTGCTCCATGAGCGCATCGTCGAGCTCGACGGCCTTCTCGACCATCTCGTGGTGCCACAGCTCGGCCATATCGCGCAGGTCGGCGGGAATGTCCCGTTCCTCGACGATCGCCCCCAGCTCGCTGGCGTCGAAGTAGTACGCCTTCATCTTGACGAGGTCGATGATGCCCTCGAAGGTCTCGCTGGCCCCGATCGGAATCTGCACCGCGATGGGGTTGGCCCCCAGACGCTCCTGGATCGACTTGAAGCTGAACTCGAAGTCCGCCCCGATCTTGTCCATCTTGTTGATGAAGCACAGGCGCGGCACGTGATAGCGGTCCGCCTGCCGCCACACCGTCTCGGACTGCGCCTCGACGCCTTCCTTGCCGTCGAAGACCGCCACCGCGCCGTCCAGCACGCGCAGCGACCGCTCGACCTCGATGGTGAAGTCCACGTGGCCGGGCGTATCGATGAGGTTGACCTGGTAGGTCGTGCCCAGGTAATCCCAGGGGCAGCTCGTCGCGGCGGACTGGATCGTGATGCCGCGCTCCTGCTCCTCCTGAAGGAAGTCCATGGTCGCGGTGCCTTCGTGGACCTCGCCCATCTTGTAGTTGCGCCCGGTGTAGTACAGGATGCGCTCGGTGACGGTCGTCTTGCCGGCGTCGATGTGGGCGCAGATGCCGATGTTTCGAACTTTGCTCAGGTCGGTGGCCATGGTTGAAGCTCTCGGATCGTCGTGATCCTGTTGGTGAATTCCGTCTCTGCAACCGCTCGCCGCGGCGTTGTCGGCGGCGGTCGGGGATATCTGATCGCGGGGGCGCCGGCGGGCGTCCTTCGGTTCACGCCGGACCTGACGCTTGAGAAGGTCCAGATGCGGCGTCTAGATGCAGCATCCGGGTGCGGCATCCGGGGGTCGGGTTGTTATCGGTCGATGGGACCCGCCTCGTGAGTCCGGATTCGGTTCGTGGCGGATCTTTCCCGCGACCTGGCCCGTCTTACGCGGGCCGGCGCGGGGCCGGGCAAGCGCAAGCGGGCGTTACCAGTCTTCGTCCTGCAACGGTCTGCTCCTAGGTCCGCGGGTCAATGGCCCGTGGATGGGGGTAACGCACAAACCTGCCGCGCGGGCCTGGCAAGTCGGGTGATGTTAGCACCCGGCGCCCGCCGAATCTATGACAGTAGCCCGGCTTTCGGCCCGGTCAACGGCCTGGCCGCGGCGACTTGGCGATGCCGTCAACAACTGCGGATCAGGCAGGATGGGTCGATCCGCCGCGCGGCAAGGACGGGCTCCAGATCGGCCAGATAGCGGCGGGCATCCTGGACATAGCCGGCGGTCGGCTTCAGCTCGGGGGCCAGGGCCTGGAAGTAGCGGTTCATGCGGCCCATGGCCAGCTCGCGGACGTACTTGGCGATCATGGAAGCAAGGGCGACGGGCAGGTGGCCGGTCTCGGCTTCGGTGATGAAGGAGATGGTGATGTGCGAGCCGCCGCGCTCAAGGCGATAGCGGCTGATGGCCGGCTCCTCGGCTATGATCGAGATGAACGTCTCGGGGAAGGCGGTCTGGAGTTCCTGGCGGTAGTGGGTGCGGCCGCCGTGGCGGTCGATGATGATGCGGGGGTGGTCATCGGGGTAGGCGCGCCAGATTGATTCGACGTGGCGCATGGCCGCGGCGAAGTTGACGGCGGCCTTCGTGCCGGTCTGATCCACCTCGCGGTTGAAGGCCGCGGCGTCGACGGCTTCGCAGCCGATCGACCGCATGCACAGCTCGACCCCCTCGTCGGAAAGGGCGCGGTGCAGGCGCGATGCGGCAATGCGGAGCTGATCGGCGTGGTTGGCGACGGGCAGGGGGGTGGTCGAGGCGTACCACGGCTCGTCAGGCAGAGTCACGCCCAGCCGGGCGAAGAGGTCTGTGTCCGACGCGGGGAGGGAGGAACGTGGTGAGCCGGGGGGCCCTGACGAGCCCCGAGCGCCCCCGGTAGCGAGCGGGGCCGTTGCACGATCGAGCGTCCGGATGCCGAACGGCGCCGTCGCTGGCGCTCCGGGCTCGTATGTGCCCTTGCCGGCCGGAGCATCCGTCCGACCCGTCGCCACGAATGCGAGCACGCCGCGCTCCAGGTGGAGCAGCGGATGAGTGGGTCCGTTGTTGGCTCCTTTGAGGTGCTTGGAGTCGTCGATGGCGATGCGCTTGCGGCGGTCGGATTTCTTCTTGCACACCGCCCGGCCCAGGCGCTTCCACAGGTCGATCCGGCCGTGCTGGTCGGGGTCGTGGTCGGGGATGACAAATGCCGCGCAGCCGATGCAGAGCGGCCCGAGCATGGGCCCGTACCCCGCCTCGTCGATGCCGGCGTAGATGAACACGGGGGCAGGATAAGAGCAGAAAGCAGAAATGGGTGAAACAGAAAGGAAGTCACCGCCCCTCGAGGTCGGCGGCGTTGGCAACGCGATACCCCCATTGAGCCATGTGACGGCGAATCTCGTCGGTCGATTCTCGCTTGTGAATTCCGACGACTACCGAGTCGCCTCTGTGCAGCTTGATGGCCAATACCCGATAGCTCCTTCCTCGATGAGTCAGATACCCAAACCGAACGAAGTCGACGTCGTCACGCAGGTGGATGTCAATGATCGGCATGACGTGCCTGCTGCCGCGCAGCTCGAAGCCACTCGAGATGACGATCCGGTCGGGCTTCATCAATACCGATCGCCTGGTATTGCGGTTTGTGAGCGGAATGCCAAGTGCGACGAGAAGTCCGAGGACCAGAATGCAACCGACCATGAACAGCACAAATGGCCCGCCATTGGCAATGCCCTTTGGCGGTCGCTTCCAGGTCACGAACAGGAACAGCAATGCAAGGGGCACCGTCACGATTGCCGCACGTTTGAGGGCCAACGGCCAGGAAAACCGATCCAACTCAAGCGCCAGCTCGCGACGAACGGCGAGCGGCTCTTTCCACTTGAAGGACGGGCCGAAGTCCGGCATTCCGAAAGACATCAGGTTGCCTCCGGCGCGGCGACGAGGTGCTTGGTGAATCGGTCTGTCGAGGCCCCTACCATCATCCAATGCCTGCACGCAAGGGCAAGGTCCTGGTCGCCATGTCCGGCGGGGTGGATTCATCCGTCGCCGCCGCGCTGTTGCTGCGCGAGGGCTATGACGTTGTCGGGTGCTTCATGCGGCTGGGTTCGCCGGGGGAGACGCTGGATGAACTGGAGTTGGTCGACTCGCACAGGCGGGACGCCTGTGCCACCAGACCGCTCCGCATAGGCCACCAGGGATGCTGCTCGATCAACGATGCCGCCGATGCCCGCCTCGTGGCCGCGAAGCTCGGCATTCCCTTCTACGTGTGCAACTTCAAGAAGGACTTCGGCCGCATCATCGACTACTTCGTGGGCGAGTACAACGCCGGCCGCACACCCAACCCCTGCGTGCGCTGCAACGACTGGCTGAAGTTCGGCAAATTGCACGACTACGCGAAGCAGATCGATGCGGAGTACGTGGCCTCCGGTCATTACGCGCGCGTGGATGCGACCAATGGCTCACCGCGCCTCCTCCGCGGCATCGACCACGACAAGGACCAGTCCTACGTCCTCTTCGGCGCCCCCCGGAACCGGCTGGCCGAAATGCTCCTGCCCATCGGCGGCTATCGCAAGTCCGAGGTGCGCGCCATCGCCCGCGAACTGGACCTGCCTGTCTTCGACAAGCCGGATTCGCAGGAGATCTGCTTCGTGCCGGACAACGACTACGCCGGCCTGGTCACGCGGCGCAGCCCGGAGCAGGTGCGCCCCGGGCGCATCCTCGACACCGCCGGCAACGACCTCGGCGAGCACGCCGGCCACCAGCACTACACCATCGGCCAGCGGCGCGGCATCGGCATCGCCCTGGGCCACCCCGTCTACGTCGTGGACAAGAACCACCGCGACAACACCATCACGATCGGCGAGAAGGACGACCTGCGCGCGCATGGGTGCACCGCTACCGAGGCGAACTGGCTGTTGCCGCCGCCGCGCGATGGCGCGTGGATCGATTGCGCGGCGAAGATCCGCTCCAACGCCGAGCCCGTGCCGGCGTGCGTGGGCATGCGTGGCGATGACGGAATCGAAGTCCGATTCGCCGATCCTCAGTACGCCGTCGCGCCGGGCCAGGCGGTTGTGTGCTACGACGGCGATGCGGTGCTGTGCGGCGGGTGGATCGATCGCGCCGCAGCGCCGCGGGGCGGCGGCGGCGGCGATTCGTAATTCTTTTCACAATGTTGCGAATCGCAGGAGAGCGGTGGATAAGTGGATAAGTTCGCGCCATGCCGGGTGCTCACGAAATGCCTTGTTTTGCAGGCTCAAGTGCATGTGTGCAACGGCGCCGATTCAGCTTCTTCACCGCGAATCCACATTTTTCGAAGCCGCTTGCAACGCGCTTTTTTCGCAGTATTCTCCCGCTCAGTTGATGAGCCTCGCCTGAGGCGTTGAGGCCGCTCGAAAGAGCGAGCCCTCAAGAGAGGCCGGCCGAAAGGTCAACCCCTTCGAGGCCCGCCGCAAGGCGGTCGAGAGCACAGGCAGGCGAGTCAATCGTCGAGTGCGGTTCGGCTTCGCGGCCGGACTTGGGAACGATGCTGGTGGCGACGGTCAAGAGCATCGTTCCGACAGGCAATTCGGCGCGTCGATCCGAAAGGTTCGGCGCCGGCAAGCCTGGCAGGTCGCCGGGACAACATCTTGCGTCGGTTCGGGTCAGGCGACCGCGGTCAAGTGGCTCGAAGCAACGTCGGATGCCGGTAGAGGCCAGGTGAGTCGAAAGTCCGGCGTCTCGTGCCGCGCGGGTGGGCGCATCCGCATCGGAGCGGGACAAAGGGCGGCGTGGGAAGAGAAGAAGCACGAAAGTGCCTTCCCCACGTCAACAACGGGCGGACCTCATGACCCGCCCGACGCAGGCTCGAGGCATTCGCGATGCCCGCAGCTTGTGGGTCGATCTCGAGGTGAGGGTCGCCGGCCTTTGCCTCTCACGAGTCAGGGGTCGATGACCCGATCCTCGGGACGACCAAACGCCAGCCCCCGCATTGCGGGGGTTGGTGCTTTTTTGGGGTGTTGAGCCCCGCAGCACAATGGGTGGCGTGGTATCCGCCGTCCTCGGCGGGAACCACGCGGGAGCGCCGACGAGCCCGAAGCGCCCCCGCGCCCCCGGTGGCGCCGGGGCCGTTTGGCGCACGGTTGTGTGGCCACGGAACGGCTCCCTCGCACGCGCTCGGGGCTCGTAGCGTGCGAGTCGTGCCCGGCCGGTGCGGGTGGCGTGGTACGGCCGCTTCGGCCGAACCACGCGGTTGTCGATCCATGTGTGATCGCTCGCCGATGCCGCGTGCTTCCCGGCGATGCGCCGGGTCGCACGGCACCCACCACCACATGTTGCCCGTCGCGTCCCCGCCCGTGCGCTTCCGGACATGTCACACGGCAATGCGCCGCCGGGCTTCCCCAACAATCTCCTACCATGACCCAGCTCACCATCGCCATGCACTCCCTCTGGCATTTGACATACAAGACGGCTCGGCGCCTCGTGGTCGGCGTCATCGGCGGCACAGTCGTCCTGGTCGGCATCGTGCTGTTCTTCACGCCCGGCCCGGCCATCGTTGTCATCCCCATCGGCCTGGCCATCCTGGCCACGGAGTTCGTCTGGGCCCGCCGCCTCCTCAAGCGCATGAAGGATGGCGCGCAGAACGCGTACAACGCCATTCGGAACGGGCGAGGGATGTCCAAGGCTGCGCCTCGCGGCGACGGCGAGGAAACCCCGTCCGCGGATTGACCCGCGGATTTTGGTCCAGCGCCCGCGGGCTTGCATTTGTTCGGTATATGTTCGTATAATCGGACACGGGTCGTCCTTGCAGGAGGGCAGGGGGTCGATGCCGCTCACCACGCTGTTCCTGGACATGAACTCGTTCTACGCCTCCGTCGAGCAGCAGGAGCGGCCCGAGCTGCGCGGCCGACCTGTCGGCGTTGCACCTGTCATGGCCGACTCCTCCTGCTGCATCTCCGCCAGCTACGAGGCCAAGGCCTTCGGCATCCGCACGCTGACAACTGTCGGCGATGCGAAGCGCCTGTATCCGGGGGTCGCGATCGTGCAGGCCCGCCCGCGCCTGTACGTGCAGTACCACGAGCGGATCATCGAGGCGGTAGACACGGTCCTGCCAATCGAGGCGGTGTGCTCGATCGACGAGATGTGCTGCCGGCTTGTGGGTGCCGAGCGGGCGCGCGAGCGGGCGCTGGAACTCGGCCGGCGGGTCAAGCAGGCGATCCACACGCGCATCGGCCCGCACGTGCACTGCTCGGTCGGCATCGCGCCGAACCGCTTCCTGGCCAAGGTCGCCACGGAACTCCAGAAGCCCGATGGGCTGGTGGTCATCGAGCAGCGCGATCTTCCGGCGGTGCTGTTCACATTGCAACTGTCCGATCTGCCGGGCATCGGCAAGGCCATGCTCGCCCGGCTGCACAAGAAGGGCATCCGCACGATCGAGCAGTTGTGCGCCCAGACCGAGCCGTCGATGGCCCGCATCTGGAACAGCGTGATCGGCACGCGCTGGCACCACTGGCTGCGCGGCCATGAGCCCCACGAGCCGCCCGTCCACCGCCGCACCATCGGCCACGAGCACGTCCTGCCCCCGGACCTGCGGCACGATGATGCCGCCCGCGCTGTGCTCATGCGCCTGGTCCTCAAGGCGGCCATGCGCCTGCGTCACGAGGGCTACTGGGCCCGCCGGCTGGCGGTGAAGGTGCGCTATCTCGATGGCGGGGCGTGGCGGCGATACGCGGCCCTCGGCTGGTGCGCCGACAGTGCGGGGATGATCAGCGCCGTGGCCGGGCTGTGGGAGCAGCGCCCGCGCGGCACTGCGCCGTTCGTGGTGGGCGTGACGCTGGACAAGCTCGCCTTGGCGGCGTGCGCGCCGCTGCCGCTGTTTCCGGCCGAGCAGCGGCGCCTGCGTGCCAGCGCGGCCATGGATGCCGTCAACCAGCGCTTCGGCCGCCAGACCATCTACGCCGGATGCGCCCATGCCGCGGTCGATGAGGCGCCGTTGCGGATCGCCTTCACCCACGTGCCCGACCTCGATCTGGAGGCGTGACGCCGGGCCGGGGCATCGAGTAGGATGGCGGCGAGATGCGGTGGTCGCCATAGATTGACCCCGCACCCATGGAGAAGAATTCACCACAGAGACACAGAGAACACAGAGAGGGATTTCATGGTTTGTAGTTTGTGGTCTATGGCTGGAGCGTCCCCGCTGCGGATCGGGGGGGACATGAACTATGAACCAACAGCCATCAACTATCAACTCTTCCTCTGTGTCCTCTGTGTCTCTGTGGTGAATCCCTTGGCCCCCCTAAAAGGAGCCGCAACGCCATGCACCAGAGCACTCCCTTCGACTGGACGCTCACCTACCCATCGCAGCGCAAGGGCGTGCTGGCCCGCAACATCGTGGCCACCGGCCAGCCGCTCGCGGCCCAGGCGGGCGTGCGCATGATGCTCGCCGGCGGCAACGCCATCGACGCCGCCATCGCCACCGCCATCACGCTCACCGTCGTGGAGCCCACGGCCAACGGCATCGGCGCCGACAACTTCGCCCTCATCTGGGCCGGCGGCGGGCTGCACGGCATGAACTCCTCCGGCCGCTCGCCGCGCGCCATGACGCCCGACAAGTACGCGGGCAAGGACTCGATCTCCACGCGCGGCTGGGATGGCGTGACCATTCCGGGCGCGCCCTGGGGATGGGTCACCGCCCACGAGCGCTTCGGCGCTCTGCCCTTCGCGACACTCTTCGAGCCGGCGATCGAGTACGCGCGGCACGGATTCCCCGTCTCACCCGTCGCGGCCTACTACTGGAACATCGGGGCGCGGTCATACCGAGAATTCGAGGAGTGGCAGAAGACATTCGTCCCCGGCGGGTCAGCGCCGAAGCCGGGCGAGATCTTCCGCAGCGAGAACCACGCCAAGACGCTGGAGGAGATCGCGGCCTCCGGGGGCGAGTCGTTCTATCGCGGGGCGCTGGCGGAGCGGATTGCCGCGCATGCCCGGGAGACGGGCGGGCTGATCACCGAGGATGACTTGGCGCTGCACGACAGCGACTGGGTGCGCCCGATCGAGATGGAGTACCACGGCTGGACGCTGCACGAGATTCCGCCCAACGGTCAGGGGCTTGCGGCATTGATGATGCTGGGGATTTTGAAGCACCTGCCGCTTGGTGAGCACGCGGTCGATTCGGCGATGTACGCGCACCTGGAGATGGAGGCGATGAAACTGGCCTTCGCCGATGCCCATCGCTACATCGCCGACCCGGCGTGGATGGATGTGAAGGTCGAGTCGTTGCTCGATCCGGCGTATCTCGAATCGCGGGCGAGACTGGTCGATCCCGACCGGGCCCAGGACTTCCAGCACGGCACGCCGAAGCCGGGCGGCACGGTTCTGCTCACGGCGGCCGATGCCGAGGGCAACATGGTCTCGTGGATCCAGTCCAACTACACGGGCTTCGGCTCGGGCATCGTGGTGCCGGGCACGGGCATCGCCCTGCACAATCGCGGCTGCTGCTTCACGCTGGAGGAGGGCCACCCCAACCAGATCGGCGGGGCCAAGCGGCCGTATCACACGATCATCCCCGGGTTTGTGACGAAGCCACGTTGGGTTGAGGGTCCAGGCACAGGCCCGCTGGAGCACGCTACGGTGGTCCGGCGCATTGGCAATGAACCTGTCATGGCCTTCGGCGTGATGGGCGGCTTCATGCAGCCGCAGGGCCACACGCAGGTGCTGGTGCGGATGGCGGACTACGGCCAGAACCCGCAGACGGCGATCGACGGCCCGCGCTGGCGGGTGGGCAGCGGCTTCGATGTGGCGATGGAGTCCGGCTTCAGCGCCGATGTGTACGAGCAACTGCGCGACAAGGGCCACCAGATCACAGTGGCGGATGACCCGCAGGAGTCGTACGGCCGAGGCCAGGCGATCTACCGCATGGAGGACGGCTACTTCGGGGCGAGTGATGGAAGGACGGACGGGCAGGCGGTGGGGTATTGAGCGGACGGGGCGGGGCGGCGGCGTCATTGGCCAGCGGATTGGGTGTGACCGACACTTGCGAACGGCGAACCGTCGTCAACCGCAGACCGTAGGAACACTTTCGTCTCCAACGATGCCGCATCCCGGAGCAGGTGATGAGGACACGGACGGCAATCAAGTGGACGAGTGTCGCCGTACTGTCCACTCTCGCACTCTGGCGGGTATCGCGTGAATGGCCCGGCGCCGTCCTGTGGGCGCAAATCTACCCGCTGAGCGGTGTCGGATTCGATCGAGAGTCTGCAGAGTCAAGCGGTGCGAATCGCGTACGCGTGATCGTCACGGACCGCGGGGCGCTCGGATACGGCGACATCAACGTGTATCGCTACTCGCCGCTGACGGGGTATGCGCGGGCCTGGAGCGCACCGAAGGTGGCCGCAACGCCGAATCCGCTGGTCTTCTGGAGAGATGCGCGAACGGCCGAAATCTGGTACGAGAGTACTGTCGGAGCCAGCGGGATCAAAGTGCTCACACTCGATTGACCGTCAGTGTCCGACCGACACGTGGATTATGATCGAGCGTCATGGTGACGCCCTCCCCCTCCACCTGCTGGACCATGATTCGCGCGGCGTCGGGCGGCGATGCGGCGGCGCGGGAGCGGTTTGCCGCGCTTTATGAGCCGGCGGTGCGGGCGTATCTCATGGCGCGGTGGCGGGGCGGAGCGGTTCGGCGGCAGGCGGTCGATGATGCCGTGCAGGATGTGTTCATCGAACTCTTGCGCGAGGGCGGGGCGCTGGGCAGGGTCGCCGGGAAGTCGCCCGGTGATCTCGATAGAGAACGCGATGCCACGTCCGGGAGCGGGGGCGGCTTCCGGGCGTTTCTCTACGGCGTTGCACGCAATATCGCCCGCCGGCACGAGCAGAACTGGGCGCGGTCACGATCATCCCAGCCCGCCACGGCGTTCCTCGATGCCCAGCCGGATGATGAAGCGCGCCTCTCGCGCCTCTTCGACCAGGCGTGGGCGCGAGCCCTCTTGCACGAGGCCGGCCAGTTGCAGCGCCGCCGCGCGGAGTCCGGCGAGACGGCCGATCCCGAGGCCCTCCGCCGCCATGATCTGCTTCAACTCCGCTTTGGCGAGGGGTTGCCCATCCGCGACATTGCCGCGCGCTGGGGCGAGGATGCCGAGCACATTCATCGCGAGTACGCCAAAGCGCGGCGGGAGTTCCTCGATGCCCTGCTCGAGGTCATGCGCTTCCACCATCCGGAGGCGAGCGCGGAGCGACTGACCGCCATGGCCCGCGACCTGATCGGCCTGCTGGGGGCCGGGGCGTAGGCGGGGCGTAGGCACAGGGGGCAAAAACCATCAGAATCCGCAAGTCTGCGCGCGTGAAAACGCCGCGGCGATTGATCCCGTTTCAGGCCGGCGATTCCTGACCGGCTCGACCAACTTTCCGCCGGAGTGTCGCCATGGTCAACGGACATCGCGAGAACCTGGATGACTCGATGCTCGACCGGGCCCTGGAGGCCGCATTCGGCGCTGCGGCCGACGGCGGGGCCACCGCGGCCGGCGGCGTGAGCGTGCTGGCGCGCATCGAGCAGCGCCACGGCGTCAAGACGCGAATCGTTCTTCGCGATGCCGATGACGAGACGGCCGAGGCGGTCGTCCTGCCGCCATCGCTCGCATCCGCGGATGACACCGACCCGGCGAGCGATCGCTACCAGGTCTTCGGCGAGATGGCGCGCGGCGGGATGGGCGTGATCTACCGCGGGCGCGATGCTGACCTGGGACGCGAGGTGGCGATCAAGGTTCTCCAGCCCGCCCTGGCGAAACAGCCGGCCATGGTCCAGCGGTTTGTCGAGGAAGCCCAGATCGCCGGGCAGCTCCAGCATCCCGGCATCCTGCCCGTGTATGAACTCGGCCTCCAGGAGGACGCCCGCCCGTTCTTCTCCATGAAACTCATCAAGGGGCGCACGCTCGCCGACCGCCTGGAGCAGCGGCGCGACCCGGCCGACGATCGCGCAGCGCTGCTCAAGATCTTCGAGCAGGTCTGCCAGACCATCGCCTATGCCCACGCCCGCGGCGTGGTGCACCGCGACCTCAAGCCGTCCAACATCATGGTCGGGGCGTTCGGCGAGGTGCAGGTGGTGGACTGGGGGCTGGCGAAGGTGCTGGGGCAGGGCCGGGGCGAGATCGCCCATGACGATGCGCCGCCCCAGCCAACGCGCATCGAGACCGTGCGCACGGAGCGGCCGGGCGCGGCATCGATGGCCGGCGCCGTCATGGGCACGCCCGGATACATGTCGCCGGAACAGGCGCGTGGCGAGGTCGGCGAGATCGACGAGCGGGCCGATGTCTACGCGTTGGGGGCGATGCTGTACGAGATCCTGACGGGCAGCCCGCCGGTGCGCCGGCCGCGCGCGACGCCGCCATCGGGCGCGGCGGCCGAGCCGCTCGATGCGGAGGCGATCCGCGGCGGTCTGGAGCGAGCTGATGCGGATGCCGACCTCATCGACCTGGCATGCTCGTGCCTTGCCGCGCGGCGCCGCGATCGGCCGCGGAACGCCAAGCAGGTCGCCGACTTGGTCAACCAACACCTGGCTTCGCTCGAGGCCCGCGCGCGGCAGGCGGATGTGCGGGCCGCGGAGGAGCGCACACGGGCCGAGGCCGAGCGGCATCGGCGCAAACTCACCCTGGCCCTGGCGGTGATCATCGTTGCCGCGCTTGTGATGATCTCGCTGGGGGCGGGCTGGGCGTACGTGAGCAATCAGCGCCAGCAGGAACAGATGATGGCCGGGCTCGCATCGGCGGTGTCGAAGTCGAGCCAGTTACTGGGTTCCGCGATGGCGGCCCGCCTGGACAACGACGATGCCTGGGATGCCGTGGAGCTGGCTGCGGTGCAGGTGCGCGACCTTCTGGAGCAGGTGCCGGCGGAGTCGGAGCTGGCCGTGCGAGCCCGTGCCCTGCTGGAAGAAATCGACGCGCGGACAAGGCAGCGGCGGCTGGGGGCCACAGTGGAGAATGTCGTCATCTACGCCGCCACGCACTACGACGCCGAGAGCTGGCGGCGCATGGAGCGCGACCTTCGTGCCGCGCTGCTTGAGTTCGGCATCGACCTGGACACGATGGCGAAGGACGAGATCGCCCGCCGCATCCGCGAGGACGAGGCGACGTTCGAGCTGGCCGACGGGCTGGAACTGTGGCTGGGCACGATGGGCTCGCTCGTCGAAATGGGCGCGATCCAGATGGAGTTCGCCGACTTCCGGGCGTGGCTGGACACGCTCCTGGCCGCCGATCCCGATCCCCTGCGGCAGCGCGTGCGCCACCTGGTCTACGCGGCCATCCTCCAGGAGCCGGTCGATCGCGAGGAGGTGAAGCGTCTGTTCGAGTCGCTGGACTTCGAGCGGGTTCACCCCCGGACGCTGTCATGGCTGGCGACGGTGTACTACGTGGTGGGCGACACGCCGGCCATGGTCGAGGTGCTGCGGCGGATCACCGATGCGCATCCCGCGGACTTCATGCTCATGTTCGATGCGGGCTTCTCGTGCGCGCAGTTGCAGCAATGGGCGCCCGCGGTGCGCTACTACCTTCGCTGCCTGGCGATCCGGCCCGATGTGGGCGGCATCTGGCGGCAACTCGGCGTGGCGTACCGTCACACCGGCGAACTGGCGGCCTCGCTGGATGCCCTGAACCGGTCGATCGAACTGGAGCCGGAGCACGGGCCGACGCACATCGACCTCGCCGAGACGCGGCTGGCGCTGGGCGATGCCGAGACGGCCATCGCCGATGCCCGGCGGGGGCTGGAGTTGAGCGCCGCGAGCGATGCGCCCGGATGGTTCGTGATCGGCAAGGCCCGCTTCGCCCAGGAGCGGTATGGTGAGGCGTTGGAGGCCCTCGAGCGGGCGGCGGCGGCCGCCGTTGGCGATAAGCGGTTCAACGAGCCGGTGGAGGAGTGGATCGAGCGCTGCCGCGCTGCGCCGCGCGGCGGCGGGTAGGGTCCGCTGCCCGGACCGGGCGGGACGTCTCTTTCAACGCTGATGTTCGCGAGGAACTGAACAGAAAGGAAACGAGATGAGGATTCGAGATGTGGCAGGCGGTTTCGCGGTCGGGCTGGCGTTGGCGATCGGGGCGGGATGGGTGACAGCGCGCGGCGCATCCGGCGTTCGCGGGGGGCAGGAGCCGCCGCCGGGGATGAGCCCGGAAGCGTTGGCGATGGTGCAGGCCATGAAGTCAGCCCACGACAATCCCGGCGAGCCGGGCGCGTTTCACAGGAAGCTCGAGCGCTTCATCGGCGAGTGGGATGTCACGGTGCGGGTGTGGATGATGGGGCCGGACTTGCCGCCCCTGGAAAGCCCCGGCGCCTCGAAGATCGACTGGGTCCTGGGCGGGCGCTTCACCATGGAGACCATCACCGCGGACCTGAACATGGGCGGGATGGCGGTCCAGATGGAGTCGATGCTCGTCTCCGGCTACGACAACTACCGCAACATCTACGTGGGCACGCTCATGGGCAACACGAGCACCGAGATCATCCCGTATCAGGGCGGCGTGTCGCTCGACGGGCGGACGTTCAACCACTACGGCACGATGCACGAGCCGATGCTCAATGTGTCGGGGCGGATGATCCGCTTCGAAACGGTGATTGAGGATGACGATCACCACACGACGGCTGTGTACGACCTGCACGCGGGCGAGGATTACAAAGTCCTGGAGTTCGCGTACGCTCGGAAGAGGTAGGGTCCGCTGTGCATTCGTCGTACGAGCCCGAAGCGCCCTCGCCGCCCCTGGGCGTGCCGGGGGCGCCGGGGGCGTTGTGCGCTAGCGCGGCCTACCGCCGAACGGCCCCACTCGCTCGCGCACGGGGCTCGTTTGCGCCATTCCGCTTCATCGTGGCAATCGCGGTCGGGCCGCCGTAAAATGGGCCTGTTCCGGGCCGGAATCGATCGCACTCCGTGCCGCTCTGAACAGGACTGCCGCGCCATGACGACCATGACCGCCAACTCATCCGTGACCGACCTGCTCGGCGACGCCGCCGACGACCTGCTGACCTACACCGCCAAGGTGGACAAGAGCCATCTGCACGCGCCCGGGCCGGACTTCGTCGATCGCGTGTGGGCGGGCTCGGACCGCAACCCGCAGGTGCTCCGGAACATGCAGGCGATCTTCGGCCACGGGCGGCTGGCCGGCAGCGGCTATCTGTCGATCCTGCCCGTGGATCAGGGCATCGAGCACTCCGGCGGGGCGAGCTTCGCCAGGAACCCCATCTACTTCGACGGCGAGAACATCATTAAGCTCGCCATCGAGGGCGGCTGCAACGCCGTGGCCACCACCTTCGGCGTCCTCGGCTCGGTCAGCCGCAAGTACGCCCACAAGATTCCCTTCATCGTCAAGATGAACCACAACGAGCTGCTCACGCACCCCAACCAGTACGACCAGATTCTGTTCGGCAACGTGCAGGAGGCGTGGAACCTGGGCGCGGCAGCGGTGGGGGCGACCATCTACTTCGGCTCCGAGCAGTCCGGCCGGCAGATCCAGGAGATCGCCGAGGCCTTTGCGATCGCACATGAACTTGGCATGGTGACGATCCTGTGGTGCTACCTGCGCAACAGCGCGTTCAAGGTGGAGGGCAAGGACTACCACGTGGCCGCGGACCTGACAGGGCAGGCCAATCATCTCGGCGTGACGATCCAGGCGGACATCATCAAGCAGAAGCTGCCGGAGAACAACGGCGGCTACCAGGCGCTGAATCCCCCCGGCGGCAAGAGTTACGGCAAGATGGACAAGCGGATGTACAGCGAGCTGAGCAGCGATCATCCGATTGATTTGTGCCGCTACCAGGTGATGAACTGCTACATGGGCCGGTGCGGTCTGATCAACTCCGGCGGGGCGAGCGGGGCGAACGACTTCGCGGAGGCGGTGAAGACGGCGGTGATCAACAAGCGCGCGGGCGGGACGGGCCTGATCAGCGGCCGCAAGGCGTTCCAGCGCCCGATGGCCGAGGGCGTGAAGCTGCTCAACGCGATCCAGGATGTGTATCTGGATGAGGGGATCACGCTGGCGTAACCCCCTCTCCCCCTGGGAGAGGGCTGGGGTGAGGGTGGGGCTTGCGGACCACGGATTGCACCATGAGCGAGATGCAGGACGACAGATCAGAGCAGGCTGAGTCCGGGGGCGGGGTCGGGGGCGGGGGCACGAACCACGCCGGACCTGACGCTCTGGGAAGGTCCGGGTTCGGGGGCGGGTCCGAAAGGCCATCCCCGGGCGAGCGCCCCTTCACCCCCTGGCCCGAGCAGGATGAGGACGGCGTGGACCTGTCGCTGATCCGGGCGAACCTGAAGTTGTCGCCGACGGAGCGTCTGCGTCGAGGCGAACGGGCATTGAAGAGCGCATTGTGGCTGCGTGGAGTCGCGAGGCGACACTGGGAGCCAAGCAGCGTGCGCGGCGGCGTTGCCATCGCGGATCGCGAGTGCGATTTCGAGAAGATCTTCGCCATCTGTCAACAGGAGGGTGTCGAGCTCATTGTCATCGGCGGACAAGCGGCGTTGTTTTATGGCTGGGAATATGTGACGTACGACCTTGATCTGTGCTACCGACGGACAAGCGACAATCTGGAGCGACTGGCGAAGGCCCTGAGGCGAATGAACCCGACGCTCCGCAACGCGCCGCCCGACCTGCCGTTTATTCTCGATGCGAAATCGCTGGCGCTGGGCGACAGCTTCACGTTCTCAACGGATTACGGCCCGCTGGACATGCTCGGCCATGTCGAGTCGATTGGCGGTTATGACGAGTTGGAAGAACGTGCGGAGAATGTCGAGGAAGGCGACGTGCGGCTGAAATTCATCGCCCTCGACGACCTGATCCGAAGCAAGCGCCACATCAACCGGCCGAAGGACCGGGAATCGCTGGAGCAACTGGAGGCGATCCGGCGGCTGCGCGAGGAAAGGGAGCCGGATTGAACGCATACGTGCCCGCATAGCAACGACGGGTGCCTGTGAATAAGCGAAGCGTTTCACAGGGTTGCGCAGCCGACTTCGATCCGCTGTGGCACGGCCCAAAGCGGCCTCAGCCACAGGCACCCGCGACCACCGAGATCATGAGTCCTCATCCTCCCAATGGATGTGCCGCGTGTCGAGTATGTGATGCTGTACCACGAATTTGTGTCGAACCACGATCAGCCGTTGCCACTGCCACATTCTTTCGACTGTGAATCGCCGATGAAGTTCAAGGAACACATTCTCCGCCCATGAGGATTGCGCAGGTGGCGGCAGCCGCAATCCCAATCTTGCCCAGATCAGTCGGGTATCGTCGCCGATGATCTGAGGCGCGAGGCAGATCAGCACCGTCGTCGGCACCGCCGCCACCCAGCCGCGCTCGCGGATGTCGGGGCTGCGGCGGGCCAGGTGGGCGCTTACCAGGATCACCAGCGCGACCATCGCCCACCGCCAGCGCCGCCGCCCCCTCAACAATCTCCGCTCGCGCCTCGCCGTGTAGCCGCACTCGCTGCATGTCACGCCGGGGGCGGGGCCCGGAGTATGCGACAGGTCATACCAGCACTTCGGGCAGCGGCGCTTCTTCACGCGCCTCAACCGCTGAGCGAGCGCATCGCCCCACAGGGCCCAGACCAGCAGCCCGCCGCCCATCACGGCCAGAGCCCAACCCGAAACCAGCGGCAGCCAGTGCGGCATGGAAGCGGTCCTCCTGCCAGTTCATCCTACGTCGGGCCGAACGCCGTGGTTGTGTCAAACATGCACGCGTTCTTCCGCTTCGGTCGCCAGAGCCGATGCCGCGCGGCTTGCCTCCGGAGGCGCCCGGGAGGCCGGCCGTTATCGGACACCCTCATCCGGCCCGAGCCGGATGTGTCAAAATGGGCTTTTTTCATATTGCCGTCGACGAATCCGTGGTATCTTTTCCCCGCTTCGGCTCTACGTGAGGCCATCGAGTGGGGAAGGTGGTTGCTGGTCTCTCATCTTGTTTCATAGCGAGGAACCCATCATGTCTGACGTCCACGGACGCCCGTTCGTCCCGCGGCCGCTGTGTGCCGCGCTCGTTGCCGCATCCGCGGTCCTTTCGCTCGCGCCGCACGCCTTCGGGCAGACGAAGCCGCTCGGCGACCGGGTCAACCAGGCCTTCGGTCTGGAGCGCAGCAACGTCATCGCCATCGACCTGAACGCCACGCGCGGCGGCGGCCTGCTCACATTCGTGTCCATCGAGGGGCAGCCGGCATTCCTGAACCTCGAGCCCACCTCCGTGCGCGGCAGCACGTACCAGATCCTCGTGCAGCAGCCGGATGGATCGCTCGCACCGGCGGCGCCGGGGCCGGAGACGACCTATCGCGGCGAAGCGATCGGCCTGCCGGGCTCGGTGGTGTCGGCCTCGCTGCTGGAAGATGGACTGCACGCCTCCATTCGCTTGCCGGACGGATCGAGCTACTGGCTGGAGCCGATCGGCACGCGCATCGCCGGGGCCGGTCTGGACCAGCACGTCCTCTATCACAACGACGATGTGCTGGAGTTCGGCGGCCAGTGCGGGGCCAACGACATGCTGCGCGTGCGGCAGGCCCAGGGTGGCCCCGCGGCCGGCGGCGATGAAGGCGGCATGGCCATCAGCAAGGCGGCCGCGGCCTTCTGCACGGCCGAGCTGGCCTGCGATGCCGACTTCGAGTACTTCCAGACCTGGGGCAGCGTCTCGGCCGTCGAGAGCCGCATCAACGCCGTCATCAACGCCGTGAACTTCCAGTACGAGCGCGATGTGGCGATCACGCACGTGATCACGACCATCATCGTGCGCACGGCCGAGCCCGATCCCTACACCTCCACCGACGCGGCCACGCTGCTCAATCAGTTCCGCAACCACTGGCAGGCCAACCACGGCGGCATCCAGCGGGACCTGGCCCAGCTCTTCACGGGCAAGGAGATCAACAGCGGCACGATCGGCATCGCGTGGATCGGGGCGGTGTGCACCGACTTCGGCTACAGCATGGTGCAGAGCGACTTCAACGGCACCAACAGCTTCGCCTGCACCACGGACCTCTCGGCCCACGAATTGGGCCACAACTGGGGCGCGGACCACTGCGGCTGCCAGCGACCGCAGCCCTACACGATGAACGCGTTCATCACCTGCGCCAACCAGTTTCATCCCATGAGGACGATCCCCGAGATCATCGCCTTCCGCGACTCGCGGCCATGCCTGGATTCGTGCGGCAGCGGGCCGCCCCCGCCGCCTCCGGGCTGCACCAGCGCCTCGGCCGTGGCCAGCCACACCTGCACGCCCGGCGGCAAGGGCAATACCTGCCTGACGATCAACATCGCGATCACCTGCGACGGCTCGCCGTTGTCCGGGGCGACCGTGGCGGTGCGGCTGGACGGGTCATCGGGCGATGTGCTCACGGGCTCGGCCACGACGGACAGCAACGGCCAGGTGAGCTTCAAGCTGCGCTGCAACCAGGCGGCCAGCGCCAGCTACACCTCGACGGTGACGGCCATCAACGGCGCCTCGACCAACGTCAGCGACCCCAACGTGCAGATCGCCGGCTGCGACATCTGATCGTCCGGCCCGCCTGCATCACCGACCGAACCTGCCCCGTCATGCGACGGGGCTTTTTCGTGCGCCTTTGAGCGCGATGACGGCGGCCTCGATGAGCGCGCTGAGCGTCCCGCCCCCGGCGGCGAGCACGGTGTCCTTGTGCGCATCCCACGCATCGCCCTGCTGGCCGTTGTAGTTCTCCGCCGTCTCCGGCGACATGACCATCGCCACCACCCACTCCAGGTGCTCGTAGAACGCCCCTAAGGCGATGATGAACAGCAGCGAGACGAAGTACGACCAGCCGTACTTTACGCCCATGAGCCGCGCGGCGATCTCGCGGCCGGGGTGGATCATCAGCAGGCCGAACGAGAGGTGCACGAAGCGGTCGAAGTGGTTGCGCTCCCAGCCGAACAGCTCATCCAGCCGCACGCCCAGCGCGGCATCGAACCACGCGTCGTACGGCACGTTGCTGTAGAGATACTTCGAGCCCACGAGGTGGATGACCATGAACACGAAGATCAACCCATAGGACACGTTCGACAGTGGCCGGCGGATGCCTGTGGCGATGAGCGCTGCGAGCACGGCCACGGTCGGGATGTGATGCAGGACACGGTCGATCGTGGTCAGCGATCCCGCGAGACTCCACGGAAACGCCAGCAGGAAGGCGATGAGCAGCCATCCCCGGAAGGGAACCTTTGCAATCCATTGGGCGGCGGGCGTGGGCATCGACGGGCCAATGGTAGTGGGCCCGGGACCGGTTCGCGCGTTGATTTCCAGGCCGGCCGCGGCTTCAGCGCCGGCCGGCGCGGCGGGTCCGGATCAGCAGCCGCGCCGTGCGCCGGGTCACGCCTGGGCGCGCTGCGGGCTGCGCCCGCAGCCGACCTTGATGCCATCGCTCATGATCTCGCAGGAGGTTGTGCCGGCGTTGAGCATGGCGATGGCCTTGTCCGGGTCGATGGAGCCCTCGGCGACGTAGGCGGCAATCTCGCGCTTGGTCGCCTCGCGGGCCTTGGTGCGCATCACGCCGGCGATGGATGTGGCGATGATGGCGATGACGCCCGTGCCGCAGCCGATCACGATCGCCAGGATGGCGATGAAGTCGCGATGGTTGAGCAGAGTCTCGAAGTCAGATGCCAGCAGCGTGGTCATGGTCGATCTCCTGCAATGCGGGCGCGATGATCGCCTCCTCAGTCTGCCATCCTTCTTGGGCGTGGGCAAGGGGGGATTTCAGGGCAATCGCATTCTCGATGTTGCCGTGGCTTTTCTGACGTGCCGCGACCGTCAGAGAGCGTTGTGGGACGATGCGGTGAATCGCCGGCGTGAATCGATCTCACGGAAACCCGCGGGCGCCCCCGCTCCCTCACGGTCGCGGCACGTCTTGAAGAATGCGATTGCCCTGTCAATTCAAGCGGTTTGACACGGAATCCAAGGATCTTAACCTAGAAGCCGATCCTGAACACGACCCCACCCCGGAGATAGCATCTCCGGGTCGACGCCCTGCAAAGGGCGTTTTTTTTGGGGTAGGGCGTGCGTTTCCGTGTACGTGACAATGGCGCGACCGCCCTCGCTCTGACCGGCCAACGGCGCGGGGCGGGGCACTCCGCGGCGGCAGTCTCATGCCGGCGCGACCTCGGGCTCGCCCTTCTTCTGGGCCGGGATCGATGCCGCGCGCGTGGGCTTGACCACGCGGCTGGCCTCCAGCCGCCGCCGCGCTTCCTCGGCCTCGGTGAAGTCCTCGCCGAAGCGCACCAGCCGCATGCTGTTGGCGATGACGAAGATGTAGCCGAAGGCGTAATAGACGGGCGTGAGCCAGATGTTGATGTTGCCCGTCGCCGCCAGGGCCAGGCCGATGACGGCCAGGATCAGCGAGGCGGCGATGTTCTGGCCGATCACGTTGCGGGCCTTGCGGGCCAGGGCCAGCAGGAAGGGAATGTGCCGCAGGTCGTCGTTCATCAGGGCCACGCCCGCGGAGTTGGTGGCGATGTCCGAGCCCGAGAGACCCATTGCCACGCCGACGTCGGCGGAGGCGAGGATCGGCCCGTCGTTGATGCCATCGCCGACCACCAGCGTGCGGTGGCCGCGCTTGATCAGATAGTTCAGCTCGTCGTGCTTCTCCTCCGGATGGCATTCGGCCTCGACGGAATCGACGCCGACGGCCTGGGCAACGCGCTTGGCCACCGCCAGCCGGTCGCCGGTGAAGATGCAGATGCGGCGGATGCCGAGCTTGCGCATGCGGTCGATCACATCGTGGGCGTTCTTGCGGAGCTTGTCCTCAAGTCCCACGGCGCCCAGGTACCGGCCGCCCTGCATGACGTGAACGCCGGACATGCCCTCGATCTTCTTCTCGGCGACCTTGATCTCCTCGGCGGCGGCAGGGTTGACCTCGCCGATCCAGTCGGGCCGGCCGGCATAGATCTCGCCGCGCTCCGCCCGGGCGCGGACGCCCCGGCCGTGCACTTCCTGATACCCCTCGACGGCGTTGGGCTTGATTCGGGCCTGCCGCGCTGTCTCGAGAATCGAGTGCGCCAGCGGGTGATTGGAAGACTGCTCGCCGTCGGCGGCGGCCTGGAGCAGCGCGGCACCGTCGACGCCGTCGGCGGGGGCGAGGCGGCTGACGGCGAACTTGCCGGTGGTGAGCGTGCCGGTCTTGTCCAGCACCACCGTGTCCACCTCGGCGGCGGCTTCCAGCGTGCTGGTCTGCTTGATCATGATGCCCAGCCGCGCCGCGGAGGCGAAGGCCGCGACCATGGCGGTGGGGTGGGAGATGAGCAGGGCGCCCGGACAGGTGACCACGAGCACCGTGATGGCGCGGACCGCCGCCTGCTGCCGGATCACTTCATCGCCGCTCTTGGCGGTGAAGAACCATACGAGCGCGGCGACCATGAGCACCACGGGCACGTAGTAGCCCGCGAGCTGCTCGATCAGCTCCTGCTTCTCGGTCTTGGCCGATTCGGCCTCGCGGATGAGGTTCTCGACCTTGCCGATGGTCGTCTCGCCCGCCACCGCGGTGACCTCGATGTCGATCTGGCCGGTCAGGTTGGTGGTGCCGGCGTAGACCTTCGTGCCGCGCTCGGCCTCGATGGGCACGGCTTCGCCGGTGAGCGAGGCCTGGTTGACGTTGCTGTGGCCGGCGATGACCCGCCCGTCCACGGGCAGGTTTTCGCCGGGGCGGACCCGGACAATCTGGCCGGTCTTGACCTGGGCCAGTGGAACTTCGCGCTCGACGCCGTCGATGACGATGCGGGCGATGTCGGGCGTCAGGTCGATGAGGTCGCGAATGGCCCGCTGGGCGCCCCATGCCGTGCGGCTGAGGATCAGGTTGGCCATCCAGAGAAACAGGGCGAGGAAGCCGGCGGCGAGATATTCGGCCGAGACCACCGCCGCCAGAACCGCCAGCGACGCGAGCGAATCGCTGGAGGGCTTGCCCTTCTTGAGTTCGTTCCACGCCCCGGCCAGAAGCGGCACTCCGAGGATGATGGCCCCGATGGCGGCGGGGATCTGCGCGACCGACGGATGCGCCCCCAAGGCGCTGCTCAGACCCGACACGGCCAGAAGCACGCCTCCGGCCAGGGCCACGAACAGCTTGCGTTCGACGCCCTCAGCGCCCCCGGAGAGGTCGCTCTTGGCGATCAGCGTCCGCTCGGAAACGCCGGCAAGGGTCAACTCGGACATGGATGGCTCCTGAATCGCTCGTCTGGTCCGCGGGCACGCCTGCCAACCATCGGCCCATCTGGCCCCGCGGCCGGAGGAAACGCGACGATGGCGCACCGCGGCCACCCGCAGCCGCGGATGGGGGTCCTACGGGCCTGGGTCGGGGCTGGTTCGCGGCGAGCGGGCCATTCGGCACGGTTTTCGGCGGCGACATGCCCAGTTGCCGCCGGGCGTGCCTTGCGGTTCAATGCGGCCCCGCCGCCCCCGCCGCCCCCGCAGGCGCGCCGGCCCGGTCAGCCGCATCCCGGGGCCCGGATGGAGAGGCCGCCAGATGGAGCAGTTGGTATCGATCGTCGGCGGGGGCCAGATGGGCCTGGTCATGGCCGATGCGCTGGTGGCGCAGGGGCATGCGGTCCGCCTGTGGTCGAGACTGGAGGATGGCGCCGACGAGCTGGCGAGCACGCGGCAGACCGGGCTCCTGCCGGAATTCAGGTTGCACGAGACCGTCGAGGTCGTCTGGGATGACAAGCGAGCCCTGGACGGGGCCTCGATCATCGTGTGCGCGATTCCCACGCAGTTCATCCGGGCGGTCTTCACCCGCCTGCGCTGGGATGCGAGCCGCCGCGCCATCGTGGTGAGCGTGTCGAAGGGCATCGAGATCGAAACGTTGCTGCGCCCCACGCAGATCATCGCCGAAGTGCTGGGCGACGTGCAGGAGTATCCATCGCACCCGATGTGCGCCCTCTCGGGCCCGACCATCGCGGCGGAGCTGGCGCAGCGTCTGCCCGCGGCGATGGTCGCCGCATCCATCGACGAATCGGTGGCCGAGCGCGTGCAGGACATGTTCTCCGCGCCGTGGCTGCGCATCTATCGCCACCACGACCTGATCGGCGTGGAAATGGCTGGCGCCACGAAGAACATCATCGCCCTGGCGGCCGGCATGATCGACGGGCTGGGCATCGGCTCGAACGCCAAGTCGGCCCTGCTCGCCCGGGGCCTGGCGGAGATCGCGCGGCTGGGGGCGGCGCTGGGGGCCACGGTGGAGACGTTCTTCGGCATCGCGGGGGTGGGCGACCTGGCCACGACGTGCTTCAGCCCGTTCGGGCGCAACCGCACCTGCGGCGAGCGGCTGGGGCGCGGCGAGAAGCTGGAGGATGTGATCGCGTCGATGAACCACGTGGTGGAGGGCGTGCCCACGACGAAGGCCGTAATGAAGCTCGCGCGCAAGAGCGGCGTGGATATGCCGATCACGGCGGCGGTCCACGCGATCCTCTTCGAGAGCCTGGAGCCGGCGCGGGCGATCGAAAAACTCATGACCCGCGAACCGCGGCCGGAGGGGATTCACTGACCAGGCACGTGGATTGCCGTCGAAAGATTGTCGGACTGCCATGAGCCGCGTCGGCGTCATGCAGTGCAGACGTCCGCGCGCGCCCGTAAGACCTTGCCACTCCTGGCCATTCCGCTCATCGGCGCCAGGCCGGGAATGGTCGCGATGCGTGATACAATGGCGAAACGGGCGGGGAGTCCTGGAACAGGAGAGACCCATGAATGGTTACGCGTCCTCATTGAGCTTGGTGCTTGTCGCGCTGCTCGGCGCCGCGGCCACTGACACGATCAAGGAGCCGGACACGGGCAAGACCTTCGAGGCCAGCATTCAGGGCGTCACGCCCGGCGTCACGCTCGCGTGTACGGGGGTCGGGTGCCGCAAGAAGACCGCCCTGGCGGTCAGGGTCTATGCGACGGCCCACTGGATCGACGCCCAGGGCGCGGCGGGAGCACTGTCGGAGTGGCGGGGCAAGTCGGGCGGGGACCTGGCCGAGGACCAGCGTTTCTACGATGCTCTGTCATCTGCGGATATCGAAAAGCGGCTGGGCCTGGTGTTCGTTCGCGACCTGGAGGCCGAGCAGATTCGCGACGCCTTCAAGGAAAGTCTGAACATCGCCTATTCCAAGAAGCTCTCGCCCGCGGCCGATGCGTTTCTGGCGCTGTTCACGACGGATGTCAAGAAGGGCCAGTCCATGGAGCTTCGGAGTCTTCCCGGGGGCGTGATCGAGGTCGTGCAGAACAACGCCGTGCTCGGCCGATTGCCGGCCGACCGCCAACTGGCCGCGGCAGTGTGGGCGATCTACTTCCACGAGAAGGTCGCGGACAAGCAACTGAAAGCGCTCAAGCCCAAGCTGATCGCCAGAATGAACGCCGTGTGGTGACGGCCGCGCCGGCATCGAGTTCATCGCACGCCCCGTGCCGCGCCGGGCCGCCTATTCCTCGCTGAAGCTCGACTTGACCAGGGCCACCAGCTCGTCGACCGCATCCTGGGCCCTCTCCCCGCTGGCGGTGATCTCCAGCACCGTGCCCTGGGTGGCCGCGAGCATCATGAGCTGCATGATTGACTTGCCATCCACCGGCTCGTTCTGGTCGGTGCGGCAGACGGTGATGTCCGCGGGGAACTTCGATGCGGCCTCGACGAACATCATCGCCGGGCGGGCATGCAGGCCCAGCCGGTTGGCGATGGTCACCTTGGCCGTGGCGGACTTGGACACCGTCGTTTGCTCCGCGTCAATGGTACGGGAAACCGTGGGGCATCGGCGATCGCGCCGGGGACAGGGCCTCGGACGTCAGGGTCGTCGGCGGGGGGGATGCGGATCGAAGGCCTAGGCACGACGCATGGTAATCCAGAGAGAGATTCACCACAGAGAGGCACGGAGGCACGGAGGGGGAGAATGCATGGATCGGCCGGATTCGGTATCACCGATTTCTTTCGCGCCCCTGCCGCGTCTGTCTCGTCCCGTCACCGCTCAATTCCGCGCCCTTCCCCGCCCCCTCCGTGTCTCCGTGTCTCCGTGGTGAATCCCCGGCGGCTCGGAAGCAGGTGAAGGATCGGCCGCGATCAGTGCGACAGGGCGCCGGAATCGGCCTCTTCGAGCAGGGTCAGCACATCCTCGACGCTGTCGGCCTGCCGCAGAAACCGCCGGAAAGTCTCCTGCGAGAGGTTGCCGAAGATGGCCTCCATGGCGTTGAGGTGCTCTTCGGGCTTGTCCTCGGGGCTCAGGAGCAGGAAGATCGAGTAGACCGGCTGGGCGTCGAGGGCGTTGAACTCGACGCCCGCGTGGCTGATGCCGATGGCGATGGCCATGCGGGTGATGGCGGAATGCTTGATGTGGGGCACGGCGACGCCGTGGCCGAATCCGGTCGAGCCGCGGTTCTCGCGCTTGATGACCGCCTTGACGAACTCGTCGTGCAGCGCGGCGGGCACGATGTCGCCATCCACGAGCGCTCCGACGATCTCGCCGATGGCGTCGTCGCGCCGCGTCGCGGCGAGGTTGGGGAGAATGCCCTGGGGGACGACGAGTTCGAGGAGTTTCATCCTTCGTTTCCGCTCGTTGGGGTAGTGTGCTTGTTGTCGCGGAGGCGGCTCTTGTGGTCGGTCAACTGGCGCACCGAGCGGTCCACGCCCAGGTCGATGCACGCGTAAAGGTTGTCGTGGTCGCTGGTGGCGACGAACGGCTCGTGCTTCTCCACGTCGGTGATGATCTCAACCTGGTAGCCGTTCTTCAAGCGGTCGATGACCACGTCCACCTGCTGGATGCGGTCGAAATAGCGGGTGAGGCGCTCGACCTTCTTCTGGGCGTATTCCTCGATGGCGGGCGTCAGGGCCATGTGCTTGCTGGAGATGTTGATCTGCATCAGGTGCTCCTCGTGACCGGCCCGGCCGCGCATCAGCCCACGTGTCGTCGGCGCGTGTCGGCCCGGTCGACTTCCTCCTCGAAACCCGACGGGGCGTCATTGTTGCCGCCCTTGCCCGGTGCGGCCACCGCCGCCCCCGGACTCCCCTGACTCCCCGGACTCCCCGCACCCCCCGGACCCGCCGGACCTGCCGGACTCCCCGCCACCCCCGGACTCCCCGCACTTGCCCGATCTCCCGGTTCCCGCTTCGGCGCGGCGGATGGAGGCAGCGTGATTGCCTGGTGCTCGGGGATGAGCACGCCGCCGCTGACCACGAATCGCAGGGCCTCCTCGACGGTCAGGGGCAGCTCCAGCACCTCGCTGCGCGGCACGGTGATGGTGTAGCCGGTGAACGGGGTCGGCGAACTGGGGATGAATATGGTCACGGCGTCGCCGGCCTCGTCGGTCACGGCCTTCAGCGAGGGGCCGGTCTGGAAGCCGATCGACCAGATGCCCTTGCGCGGGTATTCGATCACCACCACGCGGTTGAACTTGATGGGCTTCTCGTCGCTGAACAGGAAGTCCACGATCTGTTTGACGTAGGGGTAGACCTGCTTGATGAACGGCAGCGTGGTGATGAAGCTCTCCAGCCGCCGGTAGATCCGCCGTCCGAAGAATCCGCCGAGCAGCCGGCCCGCGATGTACACGCCGATGATGGCCAGCGCCAGGCCGATGAGGTCCATGTACCAGTGCAGCTCCCACCACTGGCGGATGTTCTCGCGGCGCAGGCGGGCGGCGATGGCGGTGCGATCCGGCGACTTGACGCCGCTGCGGAGCTGGTTGGCGTACTCGGTGTCGATCGACTCGCGGGTGGGGTCGAACCAGCGCTGCAGCGGCTCCCAGTACGGCGCCGCCCGGTGCATGGTCAGGCGCACGCCCTGGTTGATCGGCTCGGCGAACGAGTTGTCCACGAACTGGTACGCCTTGACCACGATCCACAGCGTCAGCACTGTGGGAAGCAGCACCACCAGCCCCCGGACGAAGAACCGCTTGAAGTCCGAACTGAACGTGCGAGCCGAAGGTTCGGTCATGGAGTCATCCAGCGTGGCCGGGCGTCCGCCGGCGGGTGCTTCGTCGCGACTAGTGTAGAAGTCGCGGCCTTCGGCTTCAATTTCGGCGGGAATCGGGCGCCGTTTCAGTCAATAGCCGGCGACAAGGGGCCTGAGCTGCACCGTGAGGGTGAAATAACGGCCGTCCCGGCGGACCCGCAGCTCGATGAACTCGCCCACCCTGCGGGCCCCGATGACGAGCTGAAGCTCGCGGATCGTCCGCGTGTCGCGCCCGTCGGCGGCCACGATCACATCGCCGACCGACAGCCCCGAGACCTCCGCCGCCGAGTCCGGCAGCACATCCGTGACGAGCACGCCGTCGTTGCTGCGATTGGTCTGGCCGCTGCGGATGCCCAGCGACGCGTCGCCGCGCGCGATCACCATGTCCACCGCCGGCTGGCTGGCCAGCCACCGCCGCCAGTCGCGTTCGACATCCTCCAGCGGCTTGCCGAACACCTCCTCGAACGCGGCGACGCCGCTGGGGTCGCTCGCGTAGGTGCGCGTGTAGGCGCGATACCAGGTGACGAGCCGGCCCTGCTCGGCCACGTAGCGGAAGATCGACCGGACCTGGGGGTACAGCACGTTGGCCCGGCCCATGAACTCCTCGGAGTTGAGATCAAACAGCCGGCGCCAGTCCATCAGCCGCCCGGCCCGGGCGCGGGCCCGCACGATGTTGTGGCGGTCATTGGGCGGAAACGTGACCGAGCCGTCCTCGTGCAGCTCGTAGTCCTCGTAGAGCGCGGCAAGGCCCTCCTGGATCCACAGGCGATGAAGCTGGTGGAGCTTCTCCATGTGGCCGTAGTGCATGGCGTGGAAGAACTCGTGCCGCAGCGACCCGCCGATGTTGCGGGCCACCAGCGTGCGCTGCGTGTGCTGGTACATGCCGCCGATCGACAGGTCGCCGCGGAAGAACTCGTCGGCGTCCTCCGGCGTGGGCACGGCCACCAGCACGTAGTAGCCGGGCGGATCGTCGAAGAGCGTGCCGATGAGGTGGTCGGCCTCCGCTTCGAGCATGCCGCGCATTTCGCGATGGGCCGTCTCATCCAGGGCCGTGGCGTACTGGATGCGCCGCCGCTGGTCGGTCTCGTAGCGGTAGGCGGGGTCCTTGTGGGCATCGCGCCACCGGCCGACGGCATCGCGCGAGCGGAACTCGTCCTTGTCGCGCAGGGTCTCGAAGATGCGCTCGAAGGTGGGGTGGTCGCGCAGGGCCGCCAGGTCCGGGTCATCGCGCATTTTCTCCAGGTCGCGGTAGCCGGCCCGCATGGCCCGGTACAGGTAGGTCGCGGCCTCATCGAGCCGGTCCAGCCGGCACAGGGCGCACGCCCCGTTGTAGAGCATGCCGGCGTCGTTGGGCGACTTTTCCAGGTACAGCTCGATCAGGTCCACCGCCTCGGCCCACGCCTCGACCTGGAAGGCTCGGAGAATCTCCCGCCGCAGCGTCGCAGGATGGCTGGCGCTCTGAGCGAAGGCAGGGCCGGCGGCGAGCAGAAGCGCGGCAAGAACGGCAGCCACGGCGCCGGGGCGATGCGCGAACGATCGGGCTGGCCGGGTAATTCCCATGCTCTCTGCTGAGACGATAGTAGCGGCATCGCCTGTCAGTTGTCGCTCAAGTCGGCGATGCGTCCGGCAACTCAGGTTGAAGCGCGAAGAAAGCCCCCGACCGGGGGTGCGGCCGAGGGCGACTGCGGGGGCACTTCGGCGGCTGGGTTGCCGCGGGTGGGTTGTGTTCATGCGCCCCGGCCGCGGCCGGTCATTCCGTCGGGCAGTACCCCTCCGGGTCGTAGCGCTCGAAATCGATGTCGAGGGCGAAGGCGAGATTCTGCTCCACGGTCGGGTCGCCCATCACATCGTACACGCCGGCCGAGGCGGTACCGATCCAGTAGACCGAGTACTCGTGTTCCGTCTCATCGCTGAAGGCCCAGTGCCAGTGGCAGCCGCCTGAATCGGCGTCACCGCCGTCGTTGCGCACTTCGATGAAGTAACACACATCCACATCCACGGGCACGGCATCGTGTTCCAGGGTGTACATGTACAGCGGCAGGCCGTTGCCCATCTCGTCCGGCATCAGGGTCCGGGTGGGCTGGGTGGTGAACGTGGCGATCGCTGTTCCGGGGATGCGCGTGCCCGTTGTGCCGTGCAGGTCCGATTCGTAGAACGTCACGGTGAAGCTGTCGGTGTAGCCGCTGGTGCAGTCCGACCCGTCGTCATCATAGAAGCCCCACCAACGGGTGACGGTGATGTCGCTGTCGGCCGTGGCGCGGAAGTCGTCCGCGGCGGCCTGGTACAAAGTCAGCGGCGGGTCGGGGAACGGCTGGAGCTCCTGGTCGTACAGGTCGCTGATAATCCCGTAGGCGGTCATCGTGGACTTCTCATAGGCCTGCGCGGCTGCCGCGCTTTGGCAGTTGCCCCAGCCGGCGAGCAGGTTCAGGAGGTCGGTGACGTTGACCTGGCAATCGAGGTTGAAGTCCGAGACGCAGGTGTCGGGCTTGGGAACGACACTCGTCGTGCAGTCATCGCACTCTTCTTCGAACGTCCAGTCGGCGAGCAATTGGAGGAGGTCCGTGACGTCGACTCTTCCATCGGGGATGCCGTCGCCTCCCCCGGCGCTGTCGGCGAAGCATCGCTCATGAGCCCCTAGGTCCACGTCAGTACCTAACACTCTCTTACTTTTGTCCGCATCCGGCGCCTGCTCGGTCACATTGTTGTCCTCGTCGATATCGAGAACATCGGCCGGGACTGATGCCGTGTCGCCGGCGTTGATGACAGGCGAGAACCGCAGGAGCCGGTAGTTCTCGTTGGCCACATCGGCGAATTCGGGGTCATCGTCGATGGTCGATGGCGTCGAGGTCGCGACATCGACCATGTGGTCAGAGACGAAACCGCCCTCGATGTTGCACCATGCGACGTTGACCTTGAGCCCACTCAGACCGAGATCGGCGGTCCGCAGAATCTGGGCTTCACCTGTTTCGTCTTGACGATTCAGGAAGGCGATACAGTTCGTCATCGTGACCCCGACTTCCATGTCCGCGTCCAGGCAGGAGTCGTCCGGGGGGTTCTCGCACTCAGGTTCCTGCACATTCTCGGAAAGGACGCCGCCCGTTTCGTTCTCGGCCTCGTTGTCCACGATCGTGCAGTTGATCAATTCGACCTTGACCTGCTCGAAGAGAAAGACGGACGCCGACCCGTTGCTCCCCACGTTGGTCTGAGGTCCCTCGACAGCGGTGTTCCCGTGGATCAGGCAGTTCGTGAAGGTCGCCTTGACGGAGGTGTTGGGGTCGACGAAGGGATTGGAATTCGGGTCGAAGTGATCGCCCTCGACTGCAAAGCCCCCTCCCCGTGTCGCGTCGTTGTGGCGGAACGTGCAACTGATGAAGCGAGTGCCGTCCGGGCCTGCCAGCGGGTTGTCGAAATCGTAGGTGACGTAGGCCCCGCCGCCGAAACCGTGCGGGCCGTTGCCGACGGCTTGGTTGTCCTCCAACGTGCAACTGATGATGTTGAGCCGGGAGTTGATGGCGTGGAGGCCGGCGCCGTTGCTGCGATGATCGCCGCGCAGGATCGCCAGGAAGGGACTCGAGTCGAAGGTGTCCTCATCGGCCTGACCGCCGCGGATGGTGAAGCCGTCGAGGGTGGTCGGCTCTTCATCATTCGTCACATCATGTGTGAGGACGACGTGGTAGACGTTATCATCGCGGTTGCCGAACTCGGACGAGTCATCATCACCAAGGTCGCCTGAAAGGATCGAATGGAACTGGTGTGTGTCGCGCTCCTCGGGGTTGGTCGGCAAGGTGTTGTTCGGCAACCATCCCTTGTAGCCGCCGATGATACGCACACCGTCCAGGGAGTCGTCGATCAGGAACGTGTTCTCACGCTCATCCTGCGTGCCCATGTCGCAGGGGAAATAGGTGCCCTGGCCGACCTTGATGATTGTCCCGGAGCCCAGTTGTGCCGCGGCGTCGAACGCATCGCATAGTGAAGGCATGGCGTTCGGCCAACTGTCGCCGCTCTCGTCGCTGGTCATGGTGTCCACATGCTCGCTGACGTGCAAGGTTGTCTGCGCAGTTGCCATGGATGCAATCCACATCGTCAAACACGTGGCGCTGGTGGTGAGCGGGAGTCGTTGCACTCGGTGTCGGTTACGTTTCATGGTCGTTTCTCCTTCTGTTGACGCCAGAGTGACAACAGGGATGTCGTTCATCCCCAATCCGCCAACACCTGGAGTAGGTCCAGGACGTTGACGATGCCGTCACCGTTGGTGTCGGCGAACGAGTCCGTTCTTCCCCAGTCGCCAAGAAGCAGAAGCAGGTCGCTCACATTGACCTCGCAATTGTTGTCAATGTCGCCCGGCGATGAATTGACTGGCTTTAGAAGAATCCTCACTCCAAGCGAAGTCCCGGCCACAATCCAGCCCTGATTATCAATCGCGATTGCCGATTCGACGGTGGTGCTTCCCATATCGATTATGATTCGGTCGTTCAGGTCGTGCATGACACCTTGCTCCCAAATGAACGCCGCGGAATTCGGTGACAGGGAGCGTCCGACGACCTGGCCAGCGTCGTTCAAATCATTCGTGTTGCTTTGCGTTCGCCCTGGCAACGTCCCCAAGTCGAGCATTGCCGAACCGTCCCAGAAGAAGGCATGCGCCTTTCCAAAGGTCGAAGCGCCATCCGGTACTTGACCGTCTCCGGCTACATGGCCGTGCGAATTGATTGCAGTCCCTCGTGTACCGTTACCACCGGGTATAACACCGAGGTCTAGTACGGCTCCATCAGACCAAACGTAAGCGTGCGCGTCGGTGAGTGGCGATGTCCCCATCCAACCTGTGACCTGACCGTGGAGATTGATATCATTCGCCCACGACTTGGTCCCGAACGGCAGCACGAGCGCCTCGATCTGCCCTGCGTCCCAACGAAACGCCTTGAGTTCACCGGCCACCGTGGTGTTGTTCGACATGCCGACGATCACGAGGTCGCGATTGATTCCCAACGCCTGGGCTGTATTCGCGTTGGGCAAAACCGGCAGCAACGTCCCCTGCGATTCGAGCCAGTACGCGGCCCGATAGATATTCTGCCCACTGGGCAGCGCCCGACCCACCACATGATCCGGCTCAAGCAGGTCGAAGGCCGTGGACTCCAATACGGACGGCGGGCCGGACAGGAGTTCGGCGATCGGCCCGCCAGTCCAGACGGCCGCGTGCGGGTTAAGCGTGCACGAGGACGATCCCGCGACGTTGCCCTGCTCATCAATCGCCCAGGCAATGAAACTGGCGAAGTCCCCCGGCGAGCATTCCTCCCCATACAGTGTGGCCACCACTTCGTAATTGCAGACCTGCCCCGGCGCAGTGCCGCTCATGCCGCCAGCCCCCAGCAGGGCCACAATCAGAATGCACGGCCGGCTTCGGCGTTCCCGCCCGGCCTTCCGACGCCTCAATCCCAAGCCCGGTTGGCCCATGGCGTGGCCTCCCCGCACTGGCGGGGCCGCCCCGGTGGCGAAGTTCCCGCCCGTGCATTCGGGTTGGACCGCCTGCACCCGACCCGGGTTCCCGACAATCTTCTCCATTTTCACATATCGCATCATCAATCTTTCTCCGCGCCGTCGTGTCACCGGCAAAAACCGCCTTGGCGCGTCCAAGGCCGGCCCCCCACCCATCAACTATGCCCCCTCTCCGGCCCCTCTGCTCGAATTCCAGGAAAATATGCGCGTTGACACACGCTCGAAGCCGCACTGCCCGGCTGCCCCGACGCCCACTATGCGAATGCTCCTGGCATCAGTCCATCAGCCGGCTTCAGTCGTCGGCGCGATCACCACCCGCTCCCCCTCCAGACGCACGCGCCCCGCGGCGATCAGGCGGATCGCCTGCGGGTATGCGATGCACTCCTGCTCGAAGACCCGCGCCGCCAGGGCCGGCACATCATCGCCGGGGCGGACCGGGCACGCCCGCTGAAGAATGATCGGGCCGTGGTCATACTGGTCATCCACGAAATGCACCGTGCAGCCCGAGAACGACCGACCGGCGGCCAGCACCGCCCGGTGCACCCGCTCGCCGTACATGCCCGGCCCGCCGAAGTCCGGCAGCAGGGCGGGATGAATGTTAATTGTCCGGCCCTTGAGCGGCGCATCCATGCGCACCTTGCGCAGCCAGCCGCACAGGCAGACCAGATCGACATCCGCCTCCTCGACCCACCGCATCATCGCATCATGCGCGGCATCGACGGAGCCCTGCTCACTCGCGTGGGCGATGCGCGGCTCGAAGCCGCACTGCCGCGCCCGCTCGATGCCGCCAACCCCCGGACGGGAGGCGATCACCAGTTCGATCGAGCATTCCAGCGTACCGTCCGTGATACGGTTGGCCAGGTTGAGCAAGGTGCGCCCGCCGCCGCTGATGAGGCAGGCCAGGCGCATGCGGCGGCTCACGATTCCGTCTCCCTCGGCGCGGTGTCCATCATGGTGGGAGGCGAGGCGAAGGGGATGGGCCTGCCGCGCGCATCCACGGCGACCATGGTGAGTTCGGCCTCGGTGACGTGCACGATGTCGCCCGAGTCGTAGCGCTCGGCCTCGACGCGGACGCAGACCTTGATCGAGCTCGTGCCCTTGTGCAGCGTGCAGGTGAGGAACTCGACCGTGTCGCCGAGGTGGACGGGGGCCTTGAAGTCCACGCGGTCGATGGAGGCGGTGACCCAGCGGTGGATGCCGTGGCGGCGGGCCTCGATGAAGCCGGCCTGGTCGATGAAGGACAGGATCACGCCGCCGAAGATCGTGCCGTAGTTGTTGGCATCGCGCGGCATCATGATGACCTTGAGGGCGAGCCGGTGGTCGCGTGGAGGTGGCATGGGAGGCATCTTCCGCCCCCCGGAGCCGGCGGACAAGGTCCGCGGGCCCGGTCGACAGGCCGGGATTTCGCGGCCCGCCGGTTCAGACGAGTCCAGGACCGGCCGATAACCCGGCTATGGATGTGCTGCGCGTCTCGGTGATGATCCCCAATCTCGACAACGGCCGGCAGAGCACGTTGCAGGGCGATCGCAGTCTGATCGACGAGTTGGTCCGCAGTCTCGTGCGCACGCTTGAGCACGATCCCACGCCGCTGGAGATCATCGTCGCCGATGACGGCTCCACGGATGACTCGCTGGCCACCCTGCGGACCTGGGCCCGGCGCAAGTGGGCGCGCGGCTGGCGCGAGGGCCGGCCGATCCTGCGCCTCATCGAGCTGGAGCACTGCGGCGTCCTGAGCGTGGTGGCCAACCGGCTGGTCGATGAGGCCCGCGGCGAGATTCTCGTGCGCCTGGACGGCGACATCGTGATTCATACCGCCAACTGGGCGGAGGAACTCTGCCGCGCGTTCGAGACGGGGCCGCCGGACCTGGGCGTGATCGGGCCCAAGCAGCTCACGCCCGACGGGCGCATTCACGCCACCGGCGACTGGATCATTCATCCGCGCGGCTACCACCACATCAACCAGGGCCTGCGCGCCGGCGATGTCACGCGATCGATCGAGGCCGATCACGTGATGGGGTGCTTCTACTGCTGGAAGCGCGAGGTGTTGGAGCAGGTGGGGCGGTTCGACGAGACGATCCTGCGCGGCCAGACGATCGACTACGGCCTGCGGGCGCGCCTGCACGGCTGGCGATGTTATTGTGTTCCGACGATCGAGTTCACGCACTTCCACGGGCAGCGCATCGCCCGGACCAACGTGGCCGACACACGCGATGGCATGATGGACTCGCGGCGGGCGTTCCTGGAGAAATGGGGCTTCGACCGACTCGCCCCGGACCTGGACGATGTGGCCCGGCGCTACGCCGGCACCGGCCTGCTCTGGAACGCCTCGGTGTTCGGCCCGGCGCGCGATGAGCTTGCGTGCCATCCCGTGCTGGGCGCGGGGGCGTGGGAGCGCTACGCCAACGATGCCGACACGCGGTCGTTCATCAACGCGCGGCTGGACTTCGTCGAGCAGGTGCGGCAGACGTGCGACACGGGGCGGCGGGTGGTCGAGGTCGGCTGCGGCTCGGGGTTGCTGACGCGTCTGCTGGCCAAGCGCGGCTTCCGCTGCCTGGGCATGGATGCCGACCCCCGGCTCATCGAGATCGCCGAGGGCATGATCGCGGGCGAAGACTACCCCGCGGGCGAGCCGTCGTTCCGGGTCATGGCCGACCGGCGGATTCTGCCCGTGGAGGAGTGCCACGCCGATGTCGTGCTGCTGCTGAACGTGCTGGAGCGGCATGCCAATCCCGTGCGTCTCCTCACCGAGGCCCACCGCGCGCTCAAGCCGGGGGGCGTGCTGGCGATCGTCACCGAGGAGCGGCGCACAGTGCACGAGGCGGAGTTCGACGGTGTGCGGCGGTTTCGCCCGCACGAACTGGTCGCGCAGGTTCGTCACATGGAGCTGTTCGATGTGCTCTCGGCGCCGGCATCGGGACAGGGGGCGCTGCCGCTCATCGCCAGGGCCAGGTTCGCCCGCGAGGCCCACCACCAGCCGACCCAGCCGGTTCTTCGCCCGACCGCCGGCGCCGCGGCGTGGCGCGGCCGCGCTGCGGCATGAGCGCGACGAAGCGGGCGCCCACGGCATCTGCAATTCCTGCACGCAGCGCCGATCGAGCCGAAGAATGCCGAGTCGCCGCCGCCCGAGACCCGCGCGGTCATCGTGCTATCGTTGCGGGAAGAGCCGACCGGCGGCGAACCGTTGGCGAGGCGAATCGTCGGTCCGAAGAGCGCCCCAGGCATGATGAGATTCCTCACAATTCCTCGCGGCATCATCGCCGGGCTGTTCGACCGCGGGTTCGATCCGGCCCGGGCGCGCAAGCTCCCCGTGCGCAGCGAGGCGGGCGAGTCGAACGTGCGCGGGCTCTACCTGGCGGGGGAGATCGCCGGCACGCCGCTCATCAAGCTGGGGCTGAACCGGGGTCGGGCGGTCATTGACCACATTGTCAACGTGGATCTCAAGGCGGAGCTGGGGCAGCGCGAGGCGTCGATGGGCGATGATGGCGCCATCGAGTCGGCGCCGGCAGGATGGGACCACACGGATGCGCGCGAGGGTGCGTGGCTCGATGTGCTGATCGTCGGTGCGGGCTCGGCGGGCCTGGGCGCCGCTGACCGCTGCCAGCAACTGGGCCTGAAATACCTCGTCATCGAGGGCCAGCGCATCGCCCAGCTCGTGCGGAACATGACCAAGGCCAAGCCGCTCTACATGGAGCCGCCCAACGAGGACAACCAGACGCGACTGTTCTGCGAGGAGTGCCCGAAGGAGAGACTGCTGGAGGAGTGGGAGCGGCAGGTTGATGAACTCGGCCTGCGGGCGCGCATCCACGAATTCGAAACGGTCGAGGACATCCAGCGGCTGGGCGACAAGGACGGCTTCAAGGTGGCGACGAGCCGAGGCGAATATCACGCGCGGCGGGTGGTGCTGGCGATCGGCATGGCCGGCAACCCCCGGAAGCTCAGAGTCGAGGGCGAGCAAGAACACGCCCGGCGTATCAGCCAGAACGTGGCGGATCCGGATGCGTACCGGGGGCGTGACCTGGTTGTGTTCGGCGCGGGCGATGTGGCGTGCGAGGCGGCGATCGCCTTGGCCGAGCGCGGCAACCGCATCACGTTGGTCGCCCCGGACAGGGAGTTCACATTTCCGAAGCAGCGCAACATCGATGGTGTGATGCAGCGCGCCCGCGAGGGCGCGATCGATGTGCGGCTGGGCCATGTCGCCGAGTCGATCGGGGCGGAGACGGTCACGATCAGGAACGCCGCTTCGGGGCAGACCACCGAGGTTCGCGCCGAGCACATCTTCCGCTGCATCGGGGCGGACCTGCCGCTGGTGTTCTTCACGAAGATCGGTGTGCGGCTAGAGGGGCAGTGGCATCTTGCGCGATGGATGATCCTGCTCGCGACGTTCCTTGTGTGCCACTTCATCTACGGGGTCAAGACGAGTGATCCCATCTGGCCGTACAACATTGAATTCACGTTGTTCGGCGGCCGGAACTTTGCCTCGTGGTTCAACCAGCTCCGGATCGGCTCAGGCACGTGGTCGTTCAAGCTGGACGGTGCGTTCTGGTACTCGTTGGCCTATTGCATCGTGATGACGGTGTTCGGGTTGAAGGCGTACTACCGATGGGGTGTGCGCTACGACGACACGTACCAAAAGAAGCGGTTCATCTCATTGATCACGGTCCAGTGGACGCTGGCATTCCTGATTCCCATGGTCCTGATGTGGTGGATTCATGGAATCTGGCCGGACAATCCCATTCTCGGCGGCCGTGACCGGTACTGGCACGCCTCCGGCTTCGAGTACGCCTTCCCCCTGTTCTTCTGGCAGTTCTTCTGGGATGTCGGCTGGCTGTACCTCATCTACGGCCTTGCCGCCACCTTCATCATCATCCCGCTCACGACCATCAATCACGGCAAGCGCTACTGCACGTGGTTCTGCGGCTGCGGAGGGCTGGCCGAGACACTGGGCGACCCGTGGCGGCATCTCGCCCCCAAGGGCAAGGTGAGCCAGCGGTGGGAATGGATGAACGCCGCCGTGCTCATTTGGGCGGTCGTTGCGGCCGTGCTCGTGATCTGGAAAATCGGCTTCGGCTACTGGATCACCGGCGAATCCTTCCGCACCCCGAACTCGGCCGAGCACGGCGCCCTCACCGCCGGCCTCTTCCACGGCTACAAGCTCATCGCCGACATCTGGCTGGTGGGCATCATCCCCGTGGCCCTCTACCCCATCTTCGGCGGCAAGATCTGGTGCCGCTACTGGTGCCCGCTGGCCAAGTGGATGCAGATGACCAGCAAGTGGTTCGGCACGCTTCAGATCTCCTCCAACGACAAGTGCATCACCTGCGGCGAGTGCTCGCGCTACTGCGAGGTGGGCATCGACGTCATGGCCTTTGCGAAGAACCAGCAGCCCTTCCACAACGAGAACACCTCGTGCATCCAGTGCGGCATCTGCATCACAGTCTGCCCGCTGGATGTGCTGAGCTTCGACAACGACCGCCGGGGCACGCTGACGCGGAAGCTCGTTCCTCGCGAGGGCGTGGAGTTGACGATCAACGGCAGCGCGGCAAGGCCCGCCTGACGCGGCGCGCCCCCGACGTGCGGCAAGGTCACCGGATTCGGAGCGGGCGCCATGGGCGGATGGAGTCTTCGGAGTCCGCCCGTGGCCCGCGTGCCGTAGCAGTCACATGGATGCCCATCACGGGCAGAGTCGCTCATGGCAGTGACCCTGGCCATCACGGGCAGAGTCGCTCAAGGCAGCGACTCTGCCCATGGCGCCCATCGTTGTGAATTGACTGAGTGCGTTCTACTCGCGCACCTGCACGAGCAGGGTCGGCCGGGGCCAGTCGCCCTCGCCGTCGATGGTGAAGTCCAGCAGCCGCGTGCGCACGCCCGGCGAGGCGCTGCCGTCCGCATGGATGGACAGTTCGGCCCACATCTGGTGTATGCCGTGACCCGTCGCCATCACCGACACCTGCACGCGGTCATCATCGTTCCGGCCGAGCACGCGGCAGCGGACGGGCAGGTTCATCTCTTTCACGAAGCTCCTGGAGTGCAGCGCCCGTTGCATGGGCAGGATGACGCGGTACGACGTCGCAGCGCCGGGCGACACCGCCACGCGGTGGACGTTGCGCCGGGCGTACGCACATGCGACGCCGCCTCCGACGCCGGCGAGCACCAGCGCGAGGATCAGCCGATCGCGCACGGGGTGACCGCCGCGACGCTTCAGAATCCGCCGGACCATGTTCCTCACGTCGGCCGCGCGGGCCGGGGTGATGAACGGGAATCAGGCGGGGGATCCGGTCTGCGCGGGCGCATCGAGGTCTGATAAGCGCCGATGTGACCTTGCCCACGCCTCGGGGTCGGCATGACACGCGCCGGTGCGTGTCATCAGGGATGCGGCCTCGAAGCGGCGCTGCGGTCGCGTCGATGGGATCGTGAGGGCCGCCGTGCGATGAATGCGGGGTCCGGCATCAGCGAGCCGTTTGCGGAAGGAGTGGGACATGACACTTCGATGGTGGCGCCTTGCGGGGCTGGCGATCGTGGCGATGAACGCCGGCTGCATCGTGAAAAGCGAGCGGGTCGTGTACCGGCCGAGCCCGACGCCGCATCCTCACTCGGGCGGGTCCGGGGCGTCCGGGGGGTCCGGGGCGTCCGGGGGGACGATGCCGGCCGATCCCGATCCGGCGCTCGATCCCGTTGCCGCGCCGGGAGCGATCGGCGATGAGGTGCACATGTGCCAGCCGGATTGCAGGGAGCATGGCCACGGCCATGACAGCGCCGAGGTCGAGGTTGTGGTCGAGGTTGATCCGGCGGTCGAGGCGGGCGCGGGCGACGGCCCACCGGCGCACGCCCCCGCCCACGGTCTGCGGCGGCGCCAGTCGTACTTCTACTATCCGTCCTGCGAGGTGTACTACTCGCCGCACCGGAAGCGGTACTTCTGGATCGAAGCCGGCGTCTGGATTGGCGGGGCCGAGTGCCCGGTGCGATTCCGCCTGAACTCCAAGGAGGCCGTCGCCCTGAAGCTCGAGACCGATCATCCGTACGAGCAGCATGACGCGATCCGCAAGAAGCACGGGCCGAAGGACGACAAGAACGCCAAGCGCGGCAAGGGCAACAACAAGTAGCGGCGTCGAAGCACAGCGCGTTGGCGCTCATTGCAAATTCGGGCGACCCGCCTATGGCCGGGCCGCCTTTTTTCATCGGTGATCGCGCGGCAGACGGAGGCGGTACGATGAGGGCGTGACGGCCGCGAGGCACGCCCATGCATGACGCGTATCCTTACTATCTGGCCAATCTACCGGTGGCGGCCAATGCCGCGCTGACGGTGACCGACAAGCACACGCTCGAGCCGGCGTGCCGGGTGGCGCTGGCGGACGGCCGCGCGGTGGATGAGGCGATCGCGGCGTCGGTGGAGGCCTTCGAGGCGCTGCGGCAATGGCCGGCGTTCCGGCGGCGGGCGGTGCTGGAGCACGTGACCGCGCGCGTCGCGGCCCGCAAAGAGGAACTCGCCGAGGCGCTCGTCATCGAAGCGGGCAAGCCCATCACCTTCGCGCGCGGCGAGGTGGACCGGTGCGTGGACACGTTCCGGGTGTCGATGGAGGAGTCCACGCGCATCAACGGCGAATGGATGGACCTGGAAATCTCGCCGCGCGCGGCAGGGTGCCAGGCCATCTGGAAGCGCGTGCCCGTCGGGCCGTGCAGCTTCATCCTGCCGTTCAACTTTCCGCTCAATCTCGCCGCGCATAAGATCGGCCCGGCCCTGGCGGTCGGCTGCCCGTTCGTGCTCAAACCCGACCCCCGGACGCCGGTGAGTTCGATCCTGCTGGGCGAAATCCTCGCCGAGACCGATCTGCCGGCGGGCTCGTTCAGCATCCTGCCGGTGCTCGAGGACGGGCTGGCGATGTTCAGCGAGGATGAGCGATTCAGTTTGCTGTCGTTCACGGGCTCGCCCGAAGTGGGCTGGACGCTGAAGTCGCGTGCCGGCCGCAAGAAGGTCGTGCTGGAGTTGGGCGGCAACGCCGCGTGCATCGTCGAGGCCGATTCGGATGTGCCGCGCGTCGTGGAGCGGCTGGCGTTCGGGGCGTTCTACCAATCCGGGCAGAGCTGCATCAGCGTCCAGCGCATTCTCGTGCGCGCGTCGCTGTACGATGCGGTGCGCGACGGCCTGGCGGCGAGGGCGACAGCCCTGAAGATGGGCGACCCGCGTGATGAGGACACCTTCATCGGGCCGTTGATCTCCGAGGCGCACTCGCGGCGGGTCGAATCGTGGGTGGCCCAAGCCGTCGCCACCGGGGCGAAGGTGGTCTGCGGCGGGCGGCGCGACGGCGTGTTCTTCGAGGCGACGCTGCTGGAGGGCGTGCCGCGCGCGGCGAAGGTGTCGTGCCGCGAGGTCTTCGGGCCGGTGGCGACGATCGAGCCCTATGACGACTTCGAGTCCGCCCTGGACATCGTCAACGACAGCGACTTCGGACTTCAGGCGGGCGTGTTCACCCGCGACATCCACAAGGCCTTCCGGGCGTTCGAGGAACTTGAGGTCGGCGGCGTGATCATCAACGACATTCCATCCCTGCGCGTGGACTCCATGCCCTACGGCGGGGTCAAGCGCTCCGGCCTGGGACGCGAGGGCATCCGCTTCGCCATCGAGGACATGACCGAGCGGCGGCTGATGGTCCTGTGCGGCGTGGGAACGGACTCGGAGCCATGAGCCATGAACCATGAGCCATGCGCCATGAAGGCGGAGCCATCCGGCGAGCGGGTCGTGCTTCAGACCGAGCGCTTGCGCCTGCGCACGCTGACGCTCGATGATGTCGATCTCGTCCTCGGCGTTTTCAGCGACCCGGTCGCCATGCGGCACTTCCGCTCCACGCTCGACCGCGGGCAGACGATCGAGCGGATCCAGCGAAACTTGGACCGCTACCGGACTGACGGCTACGGCCTCTGGGCGTGCATCCGGTTGGATGACGGCGAATACCTGGGCAACTGCGGCCTGCTGAAGCAGGAGGTCAACGGCCGCGACTACATCGAGGTCGGCTATCACTTCCTGCGCCGGCACTGGGGCCGGGGATACGCCTCGGAGGCGGCCACCGCCTGCCGCGATCATGCGTTCCGCACGCTGGGGGTGGATGAGGTGATCTCGCTGATCGTGCCCGCCAACGAGCCGTCGATCCGCGTGGCCCAGCGCAACGGCATGACGCGGCGATTCCAGACGCGCAAGTGGGATGAACACCTGGGCGTGCACATGATCACGCGGGCGGAATGGGAGGCGATGGAGCGGACGGTGTGATCGCCGTTGTGGCTACTCTTCTTCAAGTTTGAAGAACGGATTCTGAATCAGCCCAACGTCGTTGCCCATCGGGTTGCGAATCTGGGCGACGAACAGTCCCTGGCCGTCGCCCACATCCTTGATCTCGCCGCCCGGCACCTCCGTGGCGCCTTTGTCGAGCATGGACTTGTACGCGGCCCGGATGTCATCCACACCCCAATAGGTGACGGAGATCGGTTGCCTGGAGTTGCCTTCATAGGGAAGCAGCCCCAATTCGTAGCCGCCCACGTTGAAGCCGACGTAGTAGGGCTGATCGAAGTACGGCTCGACGCCGATCGCATCGGTGAACCACGCCTTGGCGGTATCGAGATCGGGCACGTGATAGATGACGGTGCGAAGTCCCTTGAACATGGCATTGGTCTCTTCCGGGCTGGGAGCTGCGGGCTGGACCCGCTGAACGGGTGACCGGCGCGACGGCGAGCGGTGCGATGAGCCACTGGCCGGCGGTCGCAAGTCTCGCGTGGATTCAGCTAACTATGTCAGGAATTTGTACGGGTGTCAAGATTCGCTATGCTGTACCCATGACTTCGACTGGGACAACTTCAGCCGCCTCCGTCGATCGGCGCATCATCGATGTCGTGAAGCGCTTCTGGGGCTTCGACACCCTGCGGCCGCTTCAGGCCGACGCCATCCGCGCCGGACTCGATCACCGCGACTCGCTCGTGGTCATGCCCACCGGCGGCGGCAAGTCGCTGTGCTACCAGGTGCCGCCGGTGGTGGCGAATCGCGTGGACATCGTCATCTCGCCGCTCATCTCGCTCATGAAGGACCAGGTCGACGGGCTCCGCTCCAACGGCTATCCCGCCGCCGCCCTGCACAGCGGCCTTTCGCCCGATGATCGCGCGGCAGCGCTCAACGGCCTGAAGCGCGAGCAGTTCCGCCTGCTGTTCATCTCGCCGGAGCGACTGATCGGCGCGGGCTTTCTCGATGTCGTCGAGCACATGAACGTGCGGGCCTTTGCCATCGACGAGGCCCACTGCATCAGCCACTGGGGCCACGACTTCCGGCCCGAGTATCGCCAGCTCGCCCAGCTCAAGCGGCGCTTTCCCCAGGCCAGCGTCCACGCCTTCACCGCCACCGCCACGCCGCGCGTCCGGCAGGACATCGTGAACCAGCTTGGCCTGGTCAACGCCAACGTGCTGGTGGGCCGCTTCGACCGGCCGAACCTGGCCTATCGCATCGTGCCGCGCTTCGACCGCGAGCGGCAGATCATCGAGATCATCCGGCGGCACCCGCGCGAGGCGGTCATCGTCTACTGCATCACCCGCAAGGACACCGAATCGGTGGCGGCGGTGCTCAAGGCCAACGGCATCAACGCGGCGCATTATCACGCGGGGATGACGCCGGATCAGCGGCGGCGGACGCAGGATGCCTTCGCGGGCGAGACGCTGGATGTCGTGGTGGCGACGGTGGCGTTCGGCATGGGCATCGACCGCAGTGATGTCCGCTGCGTCATTCACGCCGCCATGCCCAAGACGATCGAGCACTACCAGCAGGAGACGGGCCGGGCGGGCCGCGACGGGCTGGAGGCGGAGTGCGTGCTCCTGCACTCGGCGGGCGATGCGGCGAAGTGGCGCATGCTCATCGAGAAGAGCGCTGAAGAAGCGAGCGAGCCGGCGGAGGTGATCCGGGCCCAGATCGAATTGCTCAACCACATGGATGGTCTGTGCACCTCGATGGAGTGCCGCCATCGCGCCCTGACAAAGTATTTCGGCCAGAACTACGAGCCCCCGCCCCCGGATGCGAGCGATGGCTCATCACGGGGCGAGCCGAGCATCCGGGGGCGGGGCATCCGGGGGTGCGGCGCGTGTGACATCTGTCTCGATGAGGTCGAGTCGATGCCGGACTCGGCGGTGATCGCCCAGAAGATCGTTTCGTGTGTGGCCCGAATGAAGCGGCCCTTCGGCATCGGCCACATCGTGCAGGTGCTGCGCGGGGCGACGACGAAGCAGGTGCTCGACTGGCGGCACGATGAGCTGTCCACGCACGGACTGCTGAAGGAGTTGGATGACAAGGTGCTGACCAACCTCGTCTACCAGTTGGTCAACCAGGGCGTGCTGGACCGCACCGCGGATGAAAGGCCGGTGGTCTCGCTCAACGACGAGTCGGTGGCCGTCATGAAGGGCGATCGGGTGGTGCGATTCGTCGAGCCGCGCGTGGGGGCCGTCAGGAAGAGCCGGGCCGCGGAGGTCTCGTGGGAGGGCGTGGACCGGGATCTGTTCGAGCATCTGCGCGAGCTGCGCAAGGCGATTGCCGCCGAGCGCGAGGTGCCGGCGTTCGTGATCTTCGGCGACCGGACCCTGCGCTCGATGGCGAGGATCCGCCCGGCGGACATGGCGAACATGAAGCGCGTGCATGGCATCGGCGAGACGAAGCTTCAGGATCTCGGCGGCCGCTTCGCGCAGGCGATCGCCGAATTCTGTGCCGCGCGCGGCATGAGCACCAACGAGGCCGCCGAAGCCCTGGGCGACGAGATCGTTCGACCCCGGACGATGCGCCCCGCCGCGGCCAATCCGCAGCGGGGAATGGCCTACGGCATGTTCGAGCGCGGCGAGCCGATGGAGCGCATCGCCCGCACCATCGGCCGCGCCGAGAGCACCGTCGGTCGCTACCTGGAGCAGTTCATCGAGGAGCGGCGGATCGAGGATGTTTCGCGGTGGGTCGATGCCGCGACGTACGCGACGGTGGCGGCGGCGATCGACGAACTGGGCATGGACTCGCTCAAGCCGGTGTTCGAGAAGCTGGGGCAGAGGGTGCCCTACGAGCAGATCCGCGTGGTGGCCGCGCATCTGCGCATGCGCAGCGCGATGTAGGCCGGGTGCCATGGGCATGCGGAGTCCGCGGAGCATGCCCGTGCGGACGGCCACTGTTCATCGCTCCGTCCGAATCGCGATGAGTCACTCGACACGGGAAGAGTCGCCCAAGGCCGCGATTCTGCCCGTGGCACCCCGCCCTACTTCGCAAACTGAATGATGTTCCCCATCAGCTCCACCGCGCTGCCGGGCGCGTACCCGCTCACGCCCCACACCGGCTGGTCGAGCAGGGCGTTGGACAGATCCTCGCGGCTGAACAGCACCGCCGACCGGCCTGCGCCTCCGGCCCCTCACTGTCTCAATCGGCGAAAAGCACTTGGCTGTCCGTTCATCTGATCTGCCGCTTCGACAAGAATACTGAGTACAGCTTCGCGATCGGGGTCATCGAACTCCGCCACGATCAGATTGCACGTCGCCTCCGCCTCACGCTCCAACGATCTCCAGATCCTGTAGACTTCGTCGTAGTCTCTGCTCTCGCTCAGGCGCGCTATGAATTGCTCGCTGCACGCCGCATCGATGAGCGACTTCGTCAACTCCTCACGACGCTGAACACGCCACGATGCAAATGATTGGAACAGCTCCTCGCAGGTGCGCGGCACAACGCCATCGTCCATTGCGCGCAGTCGCCGCATCAGATGATCGACGGCATCGTCAGCGTACACGCTCGGGCAGAAGGCGCGAAACGCCGATTGCCGCCATTCTATCGCCGCATCTGTCGACACATGCCGCTCGAGCCAGTCCGACACATCGTGCACGATACGAAGACGGGCATCCCAGACCGAGGCCTTTCGCCTCTGCAATTGGGCACGGACCCGCCCGGCTTCTTCCGACTGGCCGGTATTATGTAATAAAGACAATTGGCCCCGGTCGCGACGATATCGCCGATCGTATTCGTGCAGCTTCGTACGATAGGTCAATTCGAAGCCCCGAATGAGCGCCTTGAGTTCATCCAGCCCGTTCAGAACTTCAGCAACCCGTGGATTCCTGAGGACATTTGTGTCCAGCAGCGAAAGCATGTCGATTCGCCTGCGCGGCTCCGGAAAAGCGTGCGTGCCAAGAAAACGTGCATCCAGGCTCGTGATGTCCAGCCGGTTCCATGCCCACGGCAGTGCAGCCAGTTGTTCGTCCGCGAGCACGGCAGCGAGCGCACTTCGGAGATGCTCTCGTGCGGACTCCTCCGCGTCTCGCGCGAGCTCCTCCAGTTCGACCACCTTCGCGTTTCGCGCGACAACAGCGTCGAGGTCAGTGCCGATGACGCGATCGCCGTCAATCACGGCAACGCCCATTGCCAGTAAGTTTCGGCGATCATCCGACTCGCATTCCGGGGACACATTCAATGAATTTGTTACGTCCGGCCATCGTTCGCGCAGGTAGGCCACTTCCCAAGCCGTGATGACCTGCTTCTGCATCTCGATTGTATTGCTTAACTGCTGCTGGTACGCTCGAAACTCCGTGTCCACGAATACGCGCTGCGCCTCGCTGAGGACCAGGTCATGCGCAAGCCGATCGATGGCTTGCCGCGTGACCTGGGCGCTTGCCCCGGGCACTTGATCAGCGTTGACTTGCGCGGCACACTCGGCGCTCCACGCAATGCACAGCAGGGCGGGCGTGAAGACTCGTATGACCGTGATCAACATGCCGCTCTCCTGGCGCTCGCCTGCTTCTTTGCATTCCAAACCACGATGATCGACGCTGTCAGGGCGGTCGCGCCGGCCGCCGCAAACCATGGGGCCGACCGATCAGTGCCGCCGGTCGCCGGCGCGCTCGGGTCCCGATCGAGCGACGATGCGCCCCCCGGATCGGCCACCAAATCCAGTTGCCCGTCATCACGAACGCGATACGCGCGGCCGTCACGTTGATCGAACACCGAGATCCCCGGTGGCCAGACCATGGTAAGATCAGCCGGTTCATTCTGGCCGATCCGATAGTCGTCGATGGTCATCTCCGACCGAAGGAAGACGTGGGGCTCGCCCTCCATGACGTACTGGCGAACGACAGTTATGGACTTCGGAAGCTGGAGACCGTTCACCTCCACGAAATCCCGACAAAGGACGTGAATCGGCGGCGGCCCTCCATCTCGCCGTCGGACTTCGTATTCGCGCAGCGCGTATGCCGCGGACGGATCGAAGATCATACGATGCGGCACGCCGTTGATATCCACATGCTCGGCTTGGAGCATTGAGTCCGGCCGCTCGCGCAGAATCCATTGGTCGAGGTCTTGGGGCGATATCCATTGTTCGGAATCCGCCAGCCGAACGCCGATGGCCCAGTCCACAAACATGTCGGGTCGCCTGGCCGTCGCGAAAATGCCGCCCGATCGGCTCTTGCCACCTTCGAACTCAACATATTGCTCCACTTTGTCCTGTCCGTACACGACTCGCCGCATCGTCGGGGACGCCTGAAGCGCTATGTTGCCATCTACCTGCTCGGTCTCCATATGATGGGACAGCGCGCCGTTCAGGATATGAATCTCAAACGTGTGGGTTTCCGTGCCGATTGGGGTCGCACCCATCGCTGCGCCAATTCGCGCAGCGTCCCGGTCTCGTTGCACGATCGACTCGTGCGGGCTGTGCGTCATGGTCTGGCGACCAGTCACGGAGAGGTTGGCGAGCAGCTTCAGTCTGGCCACAATTGCTTCGCGATGGCGCTGCTCGGTCGACGGCGGCTCCATGTCGGGATTTCCGCCAACAGCGGGCTGCGCTGCGACCAGCACGGTCAATGAGATCAAGCAGGCAGAAGCACTCACCTCAGGCCTCCAGGACGGTCTTCACAATTCTGGAGTGTCGCGGATATGCTTCTTGTCGTCAAGTGCGGGCCGGAGCGAATCCATGGCATTCAGCGCCGTGATGCGAGCATGCGCCAACAGTGATCGAACAGGCGAAGCGCGAGTTCCCACGACCGTGACATCGGCGCGCCAATGCTGATCGTGTGTCGTACCCCGGCCTGCACCCGGTGCCTAGTGTCGGTCTGCGGACCCGACCTACTTTGCAAACTGGATGATGTTGCCCATGAGGTCCACCGCCGCATCGGGCATGTACCCGCTTACGCCCCACACCGGCTGGTCGAGGAGGGCCTGGGAGATGTCCTCGCGAGAGAACAACACCGCCGGGCGATCGTCGATCATCATGCAGCGCAGGCGCGGCGTGGTCTCGCGGGCGCCGAACGCCTCGATGAGCGAATAGGGCCGGAAGTCGATGCGGGTCAGATCCGCTGCGCCCTCGAGCCCCTGCCCAGTGATGATCGGCGTGTGCAGTGTGGCCTGGATCTCCGCACCGAACAACGTCGTCGCCATCTCCTCGGCCGAAAGCGTGAACTCGCCGCGCCCGCCCGCGGTCTCGAAAAGGATCGTGCCGCCGGCGTCGATGTAACTTCTGATCGCCGCGCGCTCGGCCTCGGTGAAGGCGTGCCGCTGAACGCCGCTGATGAACACCAGGTCCGGGCGCGGCTGGACCTGGTCGATCATCGCCAGCGCATGCTCGACCACCGTGACCGCCATTCCCCGCCGGCGGGCCAGCTTCCGCGCCAGCAGATCGAGGGCCAGCGGCTCGGCGTTCCAGTTCGAGGCGTGCATGGCGCGGACGATGGAAGCGCTCATCGTCGTCTTCTCGCCCTCGACCGCCGGCCATGCGTGGTCCGCCAGGCGCGGCCGCGGCCGGTCCATCTCCGAGGCGTAGAAATACAGGTTCGACAATGCCTGGAAGTGCGTGTCCTTTTTCTCATCCCGTCCCTGGAGCGTGCGCGGCAGGTCGCCCGTCGGCGAAAGAATGATCAATTCGCGCACGCCGTTGGACAGGCCCATGAGCGGCGGCTGGCGGCGCGGCACGGGTTCGTGAATGCGGAACACCCAGTGGTCCTCCGGCAGTTCGCGCCATTCGTACTGCGGGTACATGAGCTGGCCGAGCGTCTCGATGTCGCCGGCGAAGCGGCGGGCGTTCGTCTCGTTCATCGCCAGCAGCAGCCCGCCCAGGTCGAGGTAACGCTTGAGTTTGTCCGCCAGGGGCAGGTTGAGCGCGACGGGGGGCGCGGCATCGGGCGCGATCTCGCCGGAGGCGCGGTGCTTGTCATAGTCGCGCATCTCGCGGACATAGGACCGGGCGTCGATGTCCGCCTGCTCCACGGCCGCCAGGGGTTCGTGCGATGCGAGATAGAGGATCGGCGCATCGAGCCATTGCTCGGGCGACTGCTCCAGGTCCACGATCTGCCAGTTGACCGGCTGCTCGGACTTGCGGCTGATCCAGCCGGCGAGGTTGGCGGCGTCGCGGGGCCGGTTGTTCCACGCCAGGTCCGGCGAGCGGAGCTTGTTAAGGGCCACCGGCACGCGCCCGCGGCTGAGGAAGAGCAGGCCGAATCCCAGGTACTCTTCCTTGACCGCTGATGCGTTGCCCTTGCCGCCGACCTTCTTGTGCACGGTCATCGTGCGCTGCTTCGGATCCCACAGGCACAGGCGGTTGATGATCTCCGCCGCGCCGGCGCGGAACCAGTCGTGGCCGCCGAAGAACTTATATCCGCTGGCCAGCCCCACCCGTTCCACCCCGTACATGTAGTAGTAGTAATATTGGTAGGTGCCGGGGTTCTCGGTGGCGGAGAAGTTCTGATCGAGCCAGGTCATGCCGCGCTCGATCGCCTTCTCGTGCGCGCCGCGGCGCCCCTCGATGCGCAGGGCCTCGTCGGCGTGGAGGTAGTCCTGGGTGATGAAGAGGGTGGCGAGGCCAGCGGTGGTCATGGAGCCGGAGTTGGGCCGCTCCTCGCGATAGCTCCAGGCGCCGTTCTCGAGCTGGGTCTGGAGCAGCTCGGCCTCGATGCGCTGCCAGACTTTTTCGGGGATGCGCCCGCCGCGCTTGGCCGCCTCCCACAGGGCCAGAGCGCCGAACTGGCGGATGGAGTTGTCCCAATAGGTCAGCGTGTAGTCCTGGGCGTAGTCCCAGCAGCCGGTGCGTTCGTTGAAGCCCTGGAGAAGCCACATGACATCCTGCTCGAGATTGGGCAGATACTTGTCCGGCAGCCGCGCCCACAAGGCGGCACGCATTGTGATGGCGTAGGTGCCGACCATGTCGTACTGGGCCATGAAGTCGATGGCGTCGCTGAGCCGCGGGTTCTGGTAGCTCTCGCCGGCGTGGGTGAGGGCCAGGGCGATCAGCGCGGTGTAGCCGCCCACCTGCCGCTTGGAGATGCCCTGCGGCCAGTCGGCCGGCTCCCAGAAGCGGGTCTCGTGCTTGCGGGCGTAGAGCTCCTCGACGATGGCGGCGATGGCCTTCTGCACGTGCTCATCGGAAACGCTCTCCGGCGTGATCGTCGCCTGGGCCGCCGCGGCGCGCGGCATCGCCATCACCGGGAGGGCGAGGGCGATCAGGACTGTGCATCGGACCCGAGAAGGGAGACGAATGAGCATGGTTCGGTCAGTGCATGAGATACATCACGCGCGGGGCGCCGAGGTCGTTCGCCAGGGCGCGAATGGCGTCGGCGTCCAGCGGGGGCGTGGCGCGGTTGATCCGGGGGGCCTGGGTGAAGAGCCCGCTGGCGAAGAACGCCGGCGGCTGCTTGAGGATGATGATGCGGGCGGCGCCGGCGCTGAGCGAGGCGCGCCGCTCGGCCTCGGCGATGGCGTCGTCGAGGTAGCCGATGCCGTCGATGAGCCCGCCGGCCAGGGCCTGCTCGGCGGTGTAGATGGAGCCGTCGGCGATGGCCGCGACGCGGTCGGTCGATCCGATGGCGTTGCCGCGCCCGTCGCGCACGCGCTGCTGGAACGTGGCGAAGGCGGCGTCGAGCATGATGCGGACCTTCTCGCGGTCCTTCTCATCCCAGGCGCGGAAGATGTCGTTGGCGGTGTCCTTTTCCGGCGAGCCGGTGGCGACGAGCGTCACGGGCTCGATGCCGACCTTGTCCGCCAGGCCCTCCATGGTGAAGACCTGGGCGATGACGCCGATGGACCCGGTGATGGACGTGACCTCGGCCATGATGTGATCGGCGCCGCAGGAGACGTAGTAGCCCCCGGACGCGGCGACGGAGCCGTAGCTGGCCACCACCGGCAGGCCGGCCTTCTTGAGGCGCTTGACCTCGGCCCAGATCTGGTCGGAGGCCGTCACGCCGCCGCCCGGTGAATCGACGCGAAGCACCACCGCGTCGAACCCACCGTCGTTGAGAATGTCATCCACGGCCATGCGGGCGAACTCGGCGCGATCGGAGTCGATGACATCGAAGATGGGAAGGATCGCGATGCGGCCCGCGCGGCCGTCGCGGTAGGTCTGGTGCAGAATGACCGACTCGGAGCTCGGGGCCAGCATGACCGAGAACGCGCCGAGGCCGAGGCCCAGAAAGAACACGCCGCCGAAGAGCAGCAGCCCAATGACGATGGTCACCGTGCGCCACAGGCCGCCGGGACGGGCCACGATGTGGATCACCTGCGGGCGCGGGGCGTATCCGGCAGCGGGCCCAGCCCCGGCCGGGCGCGCGGCAGTTCCGGGGACCGCCCCCGGAGCCGAGGGCGGGGGAACGTGGGACGGGGGCAACTGATCCATCGACTGGTCTCCGTCGGTCGGCACGATGCGGGGCCGGCAGGGGTTCTCGTTCCAATGGGGCGATGCAATGGTGCGCGTGTATGCGGGTTCGGGGGTCCGGGGGTCGGGGGGACATGCCTCGCTCAAAGCTGCGAGGCATGGCACCCTTTGTCAGGGTACCCATTGTCGGGGTCCGCGGTCCATTCTAGCAGGGCCGCCGCGCGGTCCGGCCGGGCAATGCTCGGCCGCACACGGGCGAGCGCGGGCCTACACTGCGTACCCGATGCCGCGCCCGGACGATGCAGATTATCTCGATCCCTACCGCGATGCGGTGCGCCTCTTCGGCGCCGGGTTCGAGGCGACCCTGTGGGGCAACGAGCAGGCCCAGCGCGCGCGGTTCGACGTGATGATCGACCTGCTGGGCTTCGAGGACTGCACCATTCTCGACGCCGGGTGCGGGCGGGGGGACTTCGCGGCCCGGCTGCTCGAGCGCAAGGTTCCATTCGCGCGATACGTCGGCATCGATGCGCTGCCGGCGATGATCGACGCCGCCGCGGTTCGCCGGCTCGAGCGCTGCGAGTTCCTGTGCGCCGATTTTGTCGCCGATCCCGACGTGCTGGCCCGGGCCGGCGCGGACTTCGCGTGCATCTCCGGGGCCCTGAACACCATGTCGCCGGAGCTCGCCCGGACGGTGGTGCGGGCTGTATTCGACGCCGCGGCGCAGGCCGTGGTGTACAACTTCCTCTCCGACCGGCCGCACCCGAGGTGGCGCGACCAGGACCTGGGACCGGCCCATCGCTTCGACACCCTGGCGTGGATCGACTGGTCGCTGCGGCTGAGCCCGAGCGTGAGCTTCACCCAGGAATACCTCGACGGGCACGATGCGACGATCGTGATCCGCCACGGCGAGTGAAACGCGCATCGATCAGCGACCGGACGAGGCGAGGTACCGCTCGAGCTGCTGTCGCATCTCGGGGAGATTCGGATCGTCCGCGGACACGAGGTCGATGGCCCGGCGCTGCCATTGCACGGCCTCGGCGGAGTTGCCGACGGCGTGTGCGGCAAGGGCGAGCGTCCGCAGGTGCCGCACATTCTCGTGGGCCGTCTGCGCGCACGCCCGCTCGGCGTAGGACAGGGCCGCCGCGGGGTCGCGCAGGTCGTCCGGCTCGCAGGTCAGCAGCAGCAGTGCCGCGTTGTGCAGTTCGCCTGCGGTGGCGTCAGTCTCATCGGCCACGCGCCGGCTCAGTTCGATCAGGCCGACCAGCAGGCCCCGCGCCTCATCCGTGCGTCCAAGCCCGCGCTGGGCGTCGAGAAGGCCCTGCATGGTGGACAGCGTATAGGGGTGCGTCTCTCCCAGAATCCGCTGCCGCAGCGACAGCGTCTCGGCCATCAGCGCCGCGGCCTCGTCGTACTTCTCCTGGGCGATGAGCAGCAGGCCGAGATTGTGCATGTCGGTGAGCGTGTCGGGGTGCTCGGGGCCCTGGATGCGGCGGTCGGCCTCCAGCGACAGCCGCATCAGCGGCTCGGCCTCGGCCAGCTTGCCAAGGTTCTTGCGGACCACGGCGAGGTTGCTCATCGTAAGGAGCGTCAGCGGATGATCATCGCCGAGCACCCGGCGTCGGCCTTCCCAGGTCTCCACGAACATCGTTTCCGCCCGCTCGAGATTCGACTGCAGGTAGTAGATCGCCGCCAGGTTGTTCATGGTCTCCAGGGTGTCGGGGTGGTTCGGGCCGAGAATCCTGCGGCGCCGCTCCAGGTTCTGCTCGTGGAGCCGCTCGGCCTCGTTGAAGCGCTCCTGGGCGCGGATGGCCTCGGCGAGATTGTTTATCGTCATCAAGGTCTGCGGGTCGTCGTCGCCGACGCTACGGCGCAGTCCCTCGAGGACCTGCATGTACATCGACTCGGCGTCGCGGGCGCGGCCCTGGTAATCGACGGCCATCGCCAACTGGTCCATGGCGCGAAGCGTCTCCTGGTCGTGCTCGCCCCCGAGGCCGGTGAGCAGTTCGACCGCTCGCCGCCAGTGCGTCTCGGCCTGCTCGTAGAGCCCGAGCGTGAAATAGGCGTCGGCGATCGTCTGGCGAATCATCGCCTCGACCTTCGGCTGGTCGGCGAAGGAGCCCTCGATCTTCCGGGCCGATCGATCGAGCAGTTCGCGGACGGTCACCTGGTCGGCCACGGGATTGACCTCCGGTCGCGCCTGGCCGAGCAGGTCCTCGACCAGAAAGCGGTTGACGGCGGTCGCCTCGGCAGCCCGCTCCTCGGCCCGGCGCTCGTTTTCCTCGGCGACGCGGCGCTGCTCGGCCTCGTCCCCGAGGGCGACATCGAGCGCGGCATTGGCGCGCATGGACGAGAACAGGCCCAGCGTCGTACCCGTCACCCCGCCGGCCAGCAGCAGCACGATGACCGCGGCGGCGGCGAACGGTCCCTTGTTGCGCTTGATGAGCTTGCGCAGCCGGTAGGATGCGCTCGGCGGCCCGGCCTGCACCGTTTCGTCGTTCAGCGATCGCTGGATGTCCCGGGCGAGGCCGTCGGCCGACTCGTAGCGCCGCGTGCGGTCCTTCTCCAGCGCCTTCATGACAATCCAGTCCAATTCGCCGCGCACGATGCGCGCCAGCCGCGCCGGTTCGGTGCGGCGGCGGCGGGCGACTTCGGCGGCGACCGGGCCGGACATCGCCGCCAGGCGCGCTGACGGCCGGGCCGCCTCGCGCTGACGGATCACCTGCTGGATCTCGAAGTACGATGCCGAGGCGATCGTCTCCTTCTCCACGGGCGTCGTGCCGGTCAGCAACTCGTACAGCAACACGCCGAGGGAATAGATGTCGCTGCGGGTGTCCACATCGAGGGCGTCGGCGGCCGCCTGCTCCGGGCTCATGTACGCGGGTGTGCCCATGAACTGGCCCTGCTGGGTGACCATCGTGCGCTCGGTGAGGCGCTGGTGCATGGCCTTGGCGATGCCGAAGTCGATGACCTTGGGCGCCGCTCGCCCGCCGGCGTCGGTGACGAGGACATTCGACGGCTTCAGGTCGCGGTGGATGACGCCCTTCTGATGGGCGTGCTGCACGGCATGGCAGACGTCGATGAACAGCTCCAGGCGTCGGGGCACGGAGAGCTCGTTGCGGTCGCAGTAGTCGGTGATGGGTATGCCCTTGACCAGCTCCATGACGAAGTAGGGCCGGCTGCCCGCATCCGGGGGCGTCGTCCCGGCGTCGTGGACGCGGGCGATGCCGGGGTGGTCCATCATGGCCAGGGCCTGCCGCTCGGCCTCGAAGCGGGCCATCACCTGCCGGGTGTCCATGCCGAGCTTGATGATCTTGAGCGCCACCTCGCGGCGCACCGGCACGGTCTGCTCGGCGCGATAGACGATGCCGAAGCCGCCCTCGCCGAGCTTCTGGAGGAGCTTGTAGCGGTCGATGGTGTCGCCGATCGACTCGCCCGCGACGGAATCGCCGCGGCCGGGCGCGCCGACCGTGAGACTCTGGAGCTGCCGCGCGAGCAGCTCGGCGCCCCGCCCGCCGACCTCATCGCCGATGATGGAGTGCGGGTCGCCATCGTGCTCGATCAGCAGTTCCACCAGGCGCCGCACGCCCGGATCGCCCCCACTCGCCTCATCCACGAACGCGCTGCGCGAGGCCGGATCGTGGGCGGCAGCGTCCAGGAAGATTCGAGCGGCACGTTCGTACTGTTCCGGCGTCACGGGGCGCGGTCCTCGAGAGGTGGCCCGGCGACCATGATCGCGGGCGCGGCATGGCCGGGAAGGCAGCATAACACCACGGTCACTTGCCCGCGCCACCGCACTGCCGTACGCTGGCTTCATGTCCACGCTGGTCATTGAACACGGCTGCAACTGCGGTCCCGGGCGGCTGGGCGATGTGCTCCGCGAGCACGGGCACCGCCTGCGCACGATCAGGATTCACGAGGGCAAGCTTTTGCCGGGCGATCTCGAGAACGTCGATGCGATCGTGGCGACCGGCGGCGTGCAGAACGTCCACGAGGCCCTGCCGTGGATGGAGCAGGAAATGGAGCTGCTGCGGCAGGCGCATGCCCTGGCCCTGCCGATCGTGGGCATGTGCCTGGGCAACCAGCTCCTGGCCGCGGCGTTGGGCGGCGAGGTCGGGCCCGTGCGGGGGGGCATCCAGCTCGGGTGGATCGAGGTCGAGCTCAATCACATCGGACGCGAGGACCCGCTGTTCGCCGGCATCGCCTGGAAGTCCATGCAGCCGCACTGGAACCGTTACGGTGTGACGAAACTCCCGCCCGGGGCGCGGACGCTGGCGATGTCGGCCGGGCACCCGATCGAGGCGTGGGCGGCGGGGCTGCGGACGTACGGCTTCGGGTTCCACCCGGAGATCGAGCCAGGTGCGTTCGCGGCGTGGGCCGGGGAAGATCCGGAGGGTCTCGTCGAGGTGGGCATCAGTCTGGAGGACCTGCAGCGGCAGACGGAGATGATGTATCCGACCTACGAGCGGCTGACGCGCCGGCTCTTCGAGAACATCGCGCTGCTGCTGATGCCGGTGGATCGGCGGTACGGGGTGGCGAAAGAAATCCACCATTAGCCCCGCGTGAATACACGCGGGGCGGGGTGCGATCGGGGCGACGTTGCTCCGGCATCGTCGTGCGCGCACGGTGCAGGAGGGAGTTTCAAGGACTCCGTTCGCGCTGCGCCGCCGGTGTGTTCACCGGCGGCTAATTCAGGTCAATTGCGTGCCGCACGCGCACGACCGGGAACTCCGCGCCGACTTCAAGCGACGCGTCGAAGAAGTTCCACGCCGTCAGGCCGTCGCTGGACTGCGGCTCCAGCAGATAGACCAGCAGCGTGCCCAGCGGCTGGGCGGTGTACGCGATGTGCGAGCCTGCGGGGAAGGCGCGCGGCTCGACCTTCGCCGATGCATCCGCCAGCACGATCTGGTGCCCCTGGAACGGCCGCTCGGCTCTCTGGATGTTCGTGATCGTGTAGACCTCGCACGTCGCCCGGCCCTCAAGCGGCTCGACGGCGATCCCGTGCTGGCGCAGCTTCTCGATGATCGTCTCCATGCCAGCGAGCGGCGGCACAACATAGGCATAGGGCCGGACCACACTCAAGGCCGACTCGTAGCGGCCGAGATGGATGAGCGAATAGTCCTGCTCGACATCCGTGGCCCGCGGCCTGCCGCGCTCGCCCGGCTGCATCTCGAAGCCCTGGATGGAGATCGGGCCGGGCAGGGCGGCAATCTGCTCGCGCAGGCAGATCATGTCGGTCGGCTGGGGGTTGCGGCCGGCCTCGATGACCGCCGCCCGCGTCGCCTCGTGCATGGCCATGATCTCGGCGGCGTGCGCGGCAGCGAAGTTCATCGACTCCTCGACGAAGGCCTTGGTGCACAGGACGCGGTCCTTGAAGGTGGCGTAGGAGTAGGCCTCGGAAAGCAGGGCGATCGTGCCGCGCAGGCCGTGGTAGTGTCCGCCGAAGCGGGGCTTGCCTTCGTAGGTGGCCCAGGCACTTGGCGGAGCGCCGCGTGTGAAGTTGCCGTAGTAGGTCATGCTGTAGCCGGTGGTCTCGAGGACGCGCTGCGTGACCGCGGGGATGATCTGGTTGCGGGCGTATTCGACCGGCCCGGGCATGGCCGCGGGATGAAGGGGGATTTCGTAGGTCAGCGTGTGGCGGTGGACCGAACCGTTGGTGGTGTGCAGGTCCATGACGACGTGCGGATCCCACGCGGTGGCGAAGCGGACCATCGCCTGGGCTTCCGGTGACTCGAGCTTGATGTAGTCGCGGTTGAGATCGAGGTCCATCGCGTTGGGGCGCACGCCGACTTCGACGGGGCCGACCTGGCCGCGGCGGTTCTCCTCGACGGGGCCGAACCGGTCGTTGCCATCGGCGTTGTAAATCGGTGCGAAGACGATGATGAGGTCCTTGAGCAGCGGGTGGTCGGGATTCGTGGCGATCTCGCGGCAGAGGATGAGCAGGGCCTCCTTGCCGCACACTTCGCCGGCGTGGATGTTGCCGAAGGCGAAGAAGATGAGCTTCCCGGAATCCTTCGCCTGTTGTGCGTTCTCGATCGGCGGGTTGGCGAGGATGACCAGGGGGATGGGCTTGCCCTCGACGGTCGTGCCCAGCTCGGTGCGGCGCATGATGGTGGACTGCGCGCCGATGCGCTCGATCAACTCCATCACCTGGGCGTGGGAGGCGGTGCGCGTGAAGTCGGAGGACTCGGCGACCGTGAGGAGATCGTCGGCGTTCGTCGGCGCCGAGGTACCATGAAGGCCGATGGTCAGGGCGAGAATCAGGGCGGCTGGCATGACGGCACTCCGTGAAACATGGCGATGCGTCGATCCGTATCGTGGCGCAGGCAACGTCAGTGGCCGAATCTAGAGACCGCAGGCCGATGTCGCAACGCGGCGAGGAACAGGTCGGGCAACTCAGAGACAAGGCCGTCTGTCCAGCGTGCGAGTACTCGTTGCGGGGGCTGGCGGGAGATGTCGTCACGTGCCCGGAGTGCGGCCGGGGCGTGGATGTGGCCAGACTGCTCAGTCATCAGTGGACGGGTAAGTGGCACAACGTGCCGGGCTATACAGACCTCATCATGCCCGTGATGTGGCTCCTGTCCGGGTCCTTGGCGTCGGCGTTGATTTGGTCCTGGGGCGAGGAAGTGCTCCGCTCGCCGACCGCAGGTATCGCCGCGACGGCCGCGACCATCGGCGTCTGGGCGTTCTCGATCTGGCGAAAGCGGCGGCTGCTGGATGACGGGTCGGCGTTGCTGATGATCGGCCTGGCGCACGGCATCTCGGCGGGGTACGTAGGCGGCGCGATCGCGTTCGTCTGGATCATCATCAATGGGGTGAACTTGTGGCCGAGCCCGGTGTGCCTCGTCCATCTGCTGTTGCTCGGCATGGTTGCGGCCTTCCTGGTCTTCGGCCGGCGCGGCGAGCGCTTTATCGCGGCGCAGTGTCTCAAGCAGTACCTGCGCGACAACGCCCGGGCGGATACCATGCCGCCATGATCGTCGATGATGCCCGAGCCCTGATGCACCTGTGGACGGAAAGCGAGGCCCTGCGCGTTCACATGGAGTGCGTGGCGGCGTGCATGGGCGGGTACGCCGAGAAACTCCATCCCGGCGATGGTCGTCTGAAGGAGCGCTGGATCATCGCCGGCCTCCTGCACGATTACGACTACGAGAAGCACCCCTCGCTGGCCGAACACCCGCGCATCGGCGTACAGAATCTCCGCGAGAGCACGGATGTCGATGACGAGATCCTCAGCGCCATCATGGGGCACAATCCCGCCACCGGCGTGCCGCGCACCAGCGAGCTGGCGAAGGTCCTTTTCGCGGTCGATGAACTCGCCGGCTTCATCGTCGCCTGCGCCAAGGTCCGGCCCAACGGCATCAGCGACATGGAAGCGAAGAGCGTGAAGAAGAAGCTCAAGGACAAGGCCTTCGCCGCGGCGGTCTCAAGGTCCGACATCGCCCTGGGCATCGAGGAACTGGGCGCCGAGCAGACCGGGCACATCCAGACCTGCATCGATGCCATTCGCGCTGAGGCCCAGCGGCTGGGCGTGTGACGGGCCGTTCCGTGAGCGGCGATCAGTGGCCCGCCCGGGTCGATGAAAGAACCCGCGCGCGGCTCGCCGGGGGGACGTTCACCGTGAACAGCGCCGGCGAGCGGGCGACGATGGCGCTGATGCCCCAGATGGCCGTGGCCTTGTGCGAGTGCGCCTCGATGATCTCGAAGTCGGCCTGGTCGATCATGCCGTACGCCTCATCGTGGCGGAGAATGCGACGGCGGTGGCGGCCGACGGCGCGATAGAGCGCGCTGACCAGGCGAACCGCCGCGGCCCGCCGGTCCCAGTCCAGGAGCACCAGGATTCCGCCGGGAACCAGGACGCGATGGAACTCCGCCAGAGCCGTCTCCTGATCGCGCACGAGGTGAAAGGCGCTGGTGCAGGCGACGACATCGCAGGACTCATCGGCGAAGGGCAGGGCCTCCGCCGTGGCCGAGATGAACTCGGCGCGGCAGTCGCCGGCGAACTTGTGCCGCGCCCGGTCGAGCATGTCCTCGCAGACATCGACGCCGATGAGGTGCAGCTCGGGCCGCCGCCGCCGCAGGCGCTGGGCGAGCAGGCCCGTGCCGCAGCCGACGTCGAGCAGGGCGGCGGCGCGGGGGGCGTGGCGCGTGATCAGCCGTTCGGCAATCGCCAGCGTCGCCTCGTTGTAGCGGGCCCATCGCCGGTCATAGTCCGGCGCGTACCTCGCGTATCGGCGCACGAGCGAGGAGTAGGGAGCGCTCGTCGGCATACAGAGAATCTTACGCGCGATCTCGGCGGCGTCCTCGCGCTCGCGTCCGGAGGTGGCGGGCCGGCGGATGCCGTCGCAACGCGGCTCAGGAGCGAACCGCGTGCTCGACCGGCGACACCTCGACCTCGATCGCCGGCTTGCGATCGAGCGCAGTGCGGACCGCGCGGGCGATCGAGGCGGGATCGAGCCCGACCTCCTCGAGCTGGCCGGCCCGCGAGCCCTGGTAGATCCAGCGGCAGGGGATGCCCAGGCGGGTGATGAGTCGGGTGTCGAGGCCGCGGGCGTGGCACTCCTCGAGCACCAGCGTGCCGAAACCGCCGTCGAGACCGTGGTCCTCGACGGTGATGACGGGAATGCCGCGCTGGAGCAGGGACCGGAGAAGGTCGCCATCGACGGGGCGGGCGAAGCGGGCGTCGTAGACGCTGACGGTGTACTCGCCGTTGAGGATGTCGACCGCCTGCATGGCGCTGATGGCCATGACGCCGTAGCCGAGGATCGCCACATCCGGCGTTTCGTGCTCGACCAGCGGCCGCGCCTTGCCCAGGGCGAACGGCGGGCAGGGCTGGTCCTTGAATCGCTCGGACACGCTGTCGCGCGGGTAGCGGACGGCGGAGATGCCGTCGTCGTAGCCGCGCATGAACTCGAGCGCGGCTAGGAGACTGGGCTCATCCATCGCCGACATGAGCACGGCCTTCGGGAAGACGCGCAGGATGCTGATGTCGCAGAAGCCGTGGTGCACCGCGCCATCGCCGCCGACGAGGCCGGCGCGATCGAGGCACAGGCGCACGGGCAGGCCCTGGAGCGCGACCTCCTGAAAGGCCTGGTCGAAGGCCCGCTGCAGGAACGTGCTGTAGACCGCGAAGAAGGGCTTGAAGCCCGTCTTGGCCAGGCCCGCCATCATGTCCATGGCGTGCGATTCGCAGATGCCCGTGTCCCAGGTGCGGTCGGGAAACTCCGGCAGCACCTTGACGATGCCCGTGCCGTCGGGCATGGCGGCGGTGGCGGCGACGACCTTGTCATCGCGCCGCATGAGGTCGATCATGGCCTCGCCGAACGCGCTGGTGAAGCTGCGCCCGGACGACTTGAGGCGGACCTTGCAGCCCTCGGCCTCCAGGTGCTGGCCGTTGGTCACCTCGAAGGGCTTGGGCGAGTGGAAGGTCGTGGCGTCGCCCTCGGCGAAGTTGAAGCCCTTGCCCTTGACGGTGTGCACGTGCAGCACGAGCGGGCGGTCGAAGTCCTTGACCTCGATGAGCATGTCGATGAGCGAGCGCAGGTCGTGGCCATCGACGGGCCCGACGGTGAGCAGGCCGAACTTCTCGAACCACGCATCCTCGGTGACGAAGTCCTTGGCCAGCTCGCCGAGGCGGTGATACATCTCCTCGAGGACCGAGCCGCCCGGCAGCAGCGACAGCGCCTCCTTGCCCATTCGCTTGAACTTGCGGTACGCGGGATTGACGCGGACGCGGTCGAAGTAGGCGGCCACAGCGCCCTGCGGCCGGGCGATGGACATGCCGTTGTCGTTCAGCACCACCAGGAACTGGCGCTTGAGCGTGCCGGCGTTGTTGAGCCCCTCCATGGCGACGCCGTTGACGATGGACGCGTCGCCGATGAGGGCGACCGCGCGGCGGCCGTCGGGGTTGTCCTTGGGGTCGAACGCCTGGCCCTTAAGCGTATCGCCGCGGGCCATGCCGACGGCCGTCGAAATCGCCGTGCCCGCGTGGCCGACGGAGAATAGGTCGTAATCGGACTCGCGGGGGTCGGGGAAGCCGGCCATGCCATCGCGCTGCCGCAGCGTGCCCAGCATGGGGTAGCGGCCGGTGAGCAGCTTGTGCGGGTAGCACTGGTGCCCCACATCGAAGAGCAGCCGGTCGTGGGCGAAGTCGAAGACATAATGAAGCGCGATGGTCAGCTCGACCACGCCTAGGTTGGGGGCGAAGTGCCCGCCGGTCTTCATGATCTGGGCGCAGATCGCCTCGCGGATCTCCTTCGCCAGCTCCGGCAGGCGGTCGATGGGAAGCTGCTTGAGGTCCTGGGGGCTCTTGATGTTGGGCAGGAGGGGGGTGGACATGGGAAAGTTGAAAATTGAAAGTTGAAAGTTGAAAGGGGAGTGGATGTGGTCGGTGGTCAGTTCTCAAGTGTCGGCTGGCGGCGGTTCTTTCGTCCATTCACGCCGGACGTGGCGTTTCACGCCGGACCTGACGCCTTGGGAAGGTCCGGGTCCGGGGGTCCGGGGGTCCGGGGGTCCGGGGGTCCGGGGGTCCGGGGGGATTCACCACAGAGTCACAGAGGGCACAGAGGGGGAAAGGAATTGACATGGATCGGCCAGTTCTGAGATTTCATTCTTCTCTGTGTTCTTCGCCACGGCGAATCTTCGATCTGCGTCTCTGCGGTGAATTCTTCATCCTGGGGTTCCGGGGGACACCATCACTGCATTGTCGGCCGAATGGCGGCCATCCGCCCAAAGTGCACCATTCTAGACAGCCGAATCACGGTCGCCGGCCCGCGACGCAATCCGCTAGAGCGGGTTCTGTTATTTCGTAGCGCGTTCGGCGCTTGTTAGGGGTTGCGCTTTTTGCGGCGTGCATCTACGTTGTGCGCCGGCCCAGGGAATGGGCCGGAAAGGAGCATGGATGCCCGCAACC
>Ga0299906_10000160_pt1 | contig 67636 bp, 61 predicted proteins | sample RVTome_14_FD_200259 | JGI IMG/M metagenome (GOLD analysis project Ga0299906, IMG submission 200259) | Soil microbial communities from uranium-contaminated site in the Upper Colorado River Basin, Wyoming, United States - RVT145D125 (version 2) ...
AATGGCACGCCTCATGCTGCGCCCCCACGCGTTTCACGGCGAGTGGAACTACACGATTCGCCCGCACCGCCGGCAGCGAACTTAATCACTTATTTCGTTACGAGCCCTTAGCATATCGTTACACTACGCCCGGCGGTGGAGAACGGCAAACCGGCGGGAGGTGCTCCTCCCGCCGGCTCGCGTTGGGTCAGGCCGCCCAGCGGTGAAGGCTACATCCCTCCGCCACCGCCAAGCGGGATCGAGATCCCGCCCATGAGCCCGATGAACTTCGTGCTGCTCCGCGAGTTGAAGTTCGCCTCGATCCAGAGCGCGATACTCGAGAGCGGGATATCGACGCCGGCGCCGCCGAGCCAGGAGAACTTCCACTCGTTCTGAGACTCGCCCCCGTCGCCCGGCTTGAACTGATGGTTGAGCATCCCGGCGCCGCCCAGGAGGTACACGCCCGGCTTCTCCATATTGCCGATGCGGTAGATCAGACCACCGTGCGCCCCAAGCAGGTTGGTCTTGTCCCCGCTCGTGCCTTCATGCTTGTTGCTCCCGTAGGAGCCTCCTCCCCATACCCCCAGGCCCGGTGCGCTGGCGATGAAATACGTAACTCCCGCCTGCGCCATCCAGCCCGTCTTGGCCTCGTCGAAGTCCTTGAAGTCCCCCGTGGGGATGGTGGCTCCGCCGCCCAGGTAGATCCCAACCTGCGCCCCGGCGGTGGCGGGCAGGGCGAGTCCCAGCAGCAGACCTGACGCGACGATGAGACGACGTTTCATGAAGCCTCCGGAGAAGTGATGGCGACCGGTACGCTCCTGCGCGGCTCGGGTTGCCGCCCGGACGGTCCTCGAACCCCCGAACAGAAGATCCCGCAGTCCCAAGGGGCACTGGTGGTCCATCCCCGGCACCCCAGGAACGTTGAAACGTCGGTCTTGGCCTGGCTGTTCCCCCGCTTCCCCGCGTACAGAAATGGGCAACGGCCTCCGAACCGTCAAGAGGGCCGGGGCTCCGGAGGATCCTCAGACCAGGTCCTCGTGCAGGAAATAGCGGGTGAGGTTGCGATAGAAAAGGGCCTGCGCGAGCACGGCGACACCCAGGACCACGGCGTACCGAACCGGGAGAGGCCAGAGCAGTGGCAGCCTGCCGGGGCGCAGGAAGGACAGCCCGATGACGGCAGAGAGAATCGCGACCAGCATTGCCAAGGCCCTCATCCCCGGTCGTCCCAGCATCCGGGGACCCTTCGGATCCCTGTACACGTGCCGCAGGTCAATCCACTGCATGCCGGGAAGCGCGACCAGCGCCGCGGTGACCATGGCCCCCAGCTCGGCCCCGACCTTGCCGAAGTCGAGGGGAGGGTGGATCAGGGCGAGCAGGGCCTCCGACACCCCAGCCGCCGCGACGATGGCCAGGAGAAGTCTGGCGGCCACTCCCAGACTGGAGGTCCAGGCGATCCGGATGCGCTGGTTGCGAGGCACGGGCCGGCAATCCCATGCTCCGGCCACTCGGGGCCGGTACATCAAGGTGAGAAGGAGGACCACCACATAGGCAAAGCTGAACCCTACGCCCCCGGCCTCCCGGTCGATCAAGCCGAGGAACAACCCGTAAAGGAAGAGCATGAGGAACGCGGACCTGAAGAACATCCACCAGGCGCCGTGGCGATGGAGGCCGAACGTCTCGTAGTCGATGGCGCGCAGCCAGAACCGCAGCGTCCGCCGCGGCCCACCTGTCCAGTCGCGCGCACCCTTGCTGTGCTCCGCCGTCCGTGCCGCGAACCACCGCATCCGTCCTTCCATGCCAATGGGAGCCAAGGTTCCCAATCGCCGGCGCGCAGTTTCAGGGCGGAATTGCCGCGCGAGTATCCCACCGGCGAGCAGAGCCAGGACCGCGCCGGTCGACGGGCGCACCGCCAGCAGTTGTGCCAGGACGGGAGGGTTCAGGAGAACCACTGCGGCCACAGCGAAGATGGGAAGCGCAGCGGACCCCGGCGATAAGGTCGGCTCCAGAAGCAGAAACGGTATCGCATACCCGGCCAAGCCCAACAGGAACACGAAAAGTCGAGGCCCGACGGGTCCCGCCATGAGCAGGGGAAGGGGCAGAGACGCCAGAAGGCCGAGGATCACGACCGGGGCCGCCACACGCCGCTGCAGACCGGGGAGCACCCAGCTGCGCGGGAGCTGGAGCAGGCTCGTGAGGTGCGCCGCGACCGCACAACCCGGCAGCATCGGCCAGATCGCGAGCACCGGATGTGCCAACGGGTTTGCGAGGGCCAGACCGAGCCCGCCGATGAGCTCGTCGCGGCCCGCCGTCGAGCCGAGCACGAGCACCGACGCGAAAATCACCGCCACCAGCCCGAACAGCCCAGCGACGATCAACAGCCTCGTCCGGGTCCAGAGCAGCCGGAGCAGTGCGTACCCGGGGATCATGGGCGCCCGATCAGCCGGGGGAACAGCCGCTCGAGGGTCACGGGGCGTACTTCCACCTCCGCCCGATACGCGGAGCGAAAGGCCTGGAGCTCCCCCGCCGCATCACGCACCAGCAGTCGTGCCTCCCGCCCCGCGCCTTCCTGCTGCACGACCCACGGCTCCGGCAGGTGCTGGGGAAGGGTTCCATGGTGAGCGGTTACCTTCCATTCGGCCCAGCGTTCCAGCAGCTCGTCCAGCTCGGCGTGCTCGGTCACCCGGCCCTGCTCCAGACAGATGACCCGATCGACCACCCGCTCCACGTCGCGCAGCACGTGCGACGACACCACCAACGTGGGTCCGTCGGTCCGCGCCACTTCCAGCAGAAAGCGGAGCATCGCCTCACGGGCCAACGGGTCCAGGGCGCTCACCGGCTCGTCGAGCAACACCAGATCGGGGTGATGGCAGAAGGCCAAGACCAGCGCGAGCTTCTGGAGATTCCCAGGAGGCAGCGTCCCGATGCGGGCGGTTCGGTCCAGCTCGAGATCCCGCACCAGCCGGTCTTCCAGCACGCGATCCCAGCGGTCATAGAACGAGGAGAGGTAGCGAAGCTGCTGCCCCACCCGCATCCAGGGGATGAAGTCGGCCTCCTGTTGCACCACTCCGATGCGGGCAAGCGTCCCGGCATCGAGGGCGGCCGCAGCCTGCCCGAGGGTGACGCACGCGCCTTCGGATGGGAGGTAAAGACCCACCACGTGGCGGAGCAGGGTGCTTTTCCCGCTGCCGTTGCGCCCGATCAGGCCCACCACCGCGCCGGCAGGGACCGCGAGGTCGACGCGGTCAAGCGCGACGGTGTGTTTGAACCGCTTGGTGACGCCACGAAACTCGAACGCATACCCGCCGACGGGCCCGGTCATCTGCGCTCCCTCTCTTGCTCCCCGAGCAGCGCCCGAAAGAGCCTCAGCGCCTCGGCGGGACCGATGCCGAGCTGTCGCGCCATGGTGGCACTGGCGCGGAGCTGGTCACTGAGCCGGGCTCTCCGCTCCGCGTCGCGCTCCCGGGTGCTGAGGGCGCTGACGACAAGCGGGAGCCCCGGGCGGCGCTCCAGCAGGCCCTCGCGCTCCAGCAGGGCGTAGGCCTTGCTCACCGTCATCGGATTCAGCGCCAGCTCCGCGGAGAGGCTCCGGGTCGAGGGCATTTCCTCCCCCGGGGCCAGGAGGCCGCTGGCGACGTGAAAGCGCACCTGCTCCACCAACTGGCGATAGACCGGTACCCCGCTGTGGTGGTCGACCCGGATCAGCACGCGGCGGTCGCGTGGTCAGCACGCGGAGGTTTCGTTCATACAGTGCATTGCTGTAGTAATACAGTAATTCGCAAGCGGGATCGGCGCAAGCGCGCGCGGACCGGGGGGCCCGCCCGGCTCACGGACGCCGGCGGGCGAACTCCGCTCTGGCGCGCGCGATCGTCTCGAGCACCGCCCCGCGTTCCCCGGGCGTGTTCCACCCGGTGTGCCGCTCCACTTCCTGCCGCACCCGGTCGAGCCAGGTCAGGAAGTACTCGGCATCCGCCGCCGAGCGAATGGGGCGGTCGCCCACGGTGACATAGACCGGGCTGGTGCTGGCGAAGGGGTACAGGTCGAGGATCGGCGCCCGGGGACGCTCCGCGTAGGCGCGCAGCACGTACCAGCCGCTCTCCCGTACCGGAAGGGTCAGGAGGGTATCGGCGCGGGTGCCGCCCTCGGTCAGGTTCAGCCGTGCCACGACCGCCCCGTTGTGGATCAGCTCCAGGCGATCCACGGGGAGATTCGAGCGCAGAGACGCCTGCACGTCGATGCGGTGACCGCCGTCCGGCAGCTGGATCTCATCCCCAATCCCCGACCACCCGCCCGACTGGCCGTCGAGGGCTCCCCGCACCCCCAATCCCAGCAGCGGCCCATTGGTGACGAAGGTGCGCCCGGTCTTGATCGCATCGAGGAAGGCCCGGTGCTCCAGCCTCGCCCCTGCCCGCGCATACACCCGCACCAGCCCCGGCGGACCGCGAAGCGAGGCGAAATTGGGGAACGCGTCGGTGCCGGCGCCGGCAGGGATCCTGAACCCGTTGTTGAGCAGGCGGTACCAGAACTCGGAGGTGACGAGGTGATCGCTGTACCCCATCACCTCGAAGTAATCGAGCTTGCCGAGCGCCACGTCGATCGGCATCTCGTAGCGGACGGCCTGGGTCCGGTCGAACGGATCGGGCCGGGAATCGAAGGGGTGCACGTATCCCGTGATCGCGCCCTGTGCGCGCGCCAGATCGAACACCTCGGCGTTGGTGGGCACCAGACTGGCGGCGGCGGTGTTGGCGTACCCCGCGTAGTTGGGCAGGACGAAGTATTCCTGGAGCCCGAGCAAGGCCGAGTGACCCCAGAAACTGGTGTGGTATTCCTCGGCGTGGGCCAGCACAAAGCGGTCGTCGCTCACCGGATCGGTGCCCGGCTTCCAATACGCGATATCCGGGATCCGCTGCTCCTTGTTGACGATCAGATTCTCCACGACGTGGAGTCCCTCGGCCTGCGCCTGGCGCTTGAGGTTGGCCGGCGTGTTCCGGTAGTGCCCTCCGTAGTTCATGTGGACGTGCAGGTCGCCGGACCACCAGCCGTGGGACTGGAGATCCGCCAGGCGGCCCATCGTGATCGTGACGGTCTCTGCACCGCCGGGGGATACGGTCACGGCGGCGCGGCCCACGGTGAACTCGGGGCCCTTCCAGGTCTCGACCGTGTAGTTGCCCGCGGGAAGGGCGAGGGTCGCCCGCCCGGTGCTGTGAAAATACCCGTACTCGAAGCGCCTCTGCCCGCGGACAAACGCCTCGTCGGCATGGCGCCAGGCGTCATCCGGGGCGTAGGACTTCCCGGCCGAGTCGAACACCGCGACGCGAGTCGCCAGAAAGCCGCGCGACGAGTCCTGCACGACAACGCTGAGACGGCCGGTGGGCCCGAGCAACCGGCGGGAACGAGGCGTCAGGGACACCGTACGTCCGCCGGGCACCGCGACCACGCGGAGCGAGGTATTACCGCCTTCGTTGCTGATGTAGGCGATGTGGCGCCCGTCGGGCGACCAGCGCGGCCCGGTGGCGTCAAAGTCGCCGTACGTGAGCTGGAACGGATCGCCGCCCTCGGCGGTCGTCAGCCAGAGCTGATTCCACTGGCGTCCGTGGTATCCGCTGTAGACCACGCGCGTCCCGTCCGGCGCCCAGTCGGGCCGCGCTTTCCAGGTGGTTTCCTCGTACCACAGCTCACGCATCGTCGCGCCGGCCCGGGCCTCCATTCGCCAGAATCCGCCGGTCCCCCAGATCCGGCCGCGGTTGGAGAGCAGGATCAGCTCGCGGCCGTCCGGGCTCCAGGTGGGCGAGAGGTAATGGTCCCAGACACTGTAGTAGTAGCGCGGGAGCCCGCTGTCCTTGTCCTCGGTGACGCGCTCGGGCGGCCCCAGCGTGCCGGTGGCGGGGTCGAAGGACGCGACGAAAACGTGCCACCTGCCTTCATGGGTTGTGCCCACCCAGGCCAGCCGCCGGCCGTCCGGCGAGAACCTGGGGTCGACGTGGACGTTGCCGTCGGCGATGAGGGTCTGCGTGGCGCCCCGGTCGAGGTCAAGGAGCCGCAGCTCCATCGCATTGTTGCGGTAGCTCACGTAGGCCACCCAGCGCCCCGCGCGCGACCAGTCGGGCTGGTGGTCGTAGCCGTCGCCCGCTGTGAGCTGGGTCGCCTCGCTGGTCCCCAGTTGCTGCCGCCAGAGCGAGCCCTGCATGGCGTAGATCAGCGACGCGCCGTCGGGTGACCAGGTGGCGGCGCCGGGCCCGCTGGTCACCTGGGGCACGTACATCTCTCGCCAGTAGTAGTGGTGCGGGACCTTGACCTGGCTCAGGACGTATTCACGCTGCTGGGCAAAGGCCCGGGGGACGAGGAGGACCAGCAACGCGAGCGGGACGAGAAAGGCAAGGCCATGGCGGGATCGCTGTCGATCCACCCGGCATTCGCCGCAGGTGCCAGCGGCCCGCGTCAGGCTGTCGGTCACAAGGCAGGTGGTTGCACGGACCCTGAGAGTTACCCGCGACCCGGAGGCCGCGCAACGGGGCCACGGCCCGGCGCGGAGACGAGCAGAGTATTCAGCCGCGGGGCAGGGCGGGCAGGGCCTCGAAGGCCTCGCCGATCATGCGCAGTCCGGTGTCCACGTCCTGCTCCGTCACCACCAGGGGCGGCGCGAGCCGGAGGGCGCTCGGTCCCGCGCCCAGCAGCAGCAGGCCCGCTTGAAAGGCCTTCTGAACCAGACGGTCCACCAGCTCGGGATAGGGCTGCCGGCTCTTGCGATCGGTCACGAATTCAAGGCCCACCATGAGTCCCCGCCCCCGGACGTCGCCGATCGCCGGGTGCCGCTCGGCGAGGGCCCGCGCCCCGGCAAGCAGGCGCTCGCCCATCCGGGCGGCGTTGGCAGAGAGCCCGTTCTCCACCAGATCCAGCGTGGCCAGGGCCGCGGCGCAGCAGACAGGGTTGCCCCCGAAGGTCGATCCGTGCGCGCCGGACTCCCAGGTGGTGATGGATTCCCGGGCGATGATCGCCCCGATCGGCATGCCGCTGCCCAGTCCCTTGGCGCTGAGCAGGATGTCCGGCTCGACGCCCTCGTGCTCGCAGGCGAACATTTTTCCGGTCCGTCCCACCCCGCACTGGATCTCGTCAGCGACCATCAGGATGCCGTGGCGGTCACAGATCTCGCGGATCCGGGTGAGCCAGCCGGATGGCGGCACGATGTAGCCGCCTTCGCCCTGGATCGGCTCCACGAAAATCGCGGCGACGTCGGACGGGTCAAGGTGGCGGGGGAAGAGATCGGTCTCCAGATAGTCCGCGCAGTGCAGCTCGCACGCGGGAAACGTCTTCCCGTATTCACAGCGGTAGCAGTACCCGTACGCGATGTGGTGGACATCGGGAAGCAGCGGCCCGAAGCGCGCGCGTTGCCGAGCCTTGCTGCTGGTCAGGGCGAGCGATCCCGTGGTGCGGCCATGAAAGGCGCCCTTGAAGGCGATCAGCGCCTTCCGGCCGGTGGCGTGGCGCGCGAGCTTGATCGCGCCCTCCACCGCCTCGGTCCCCGAATTACACAGGAACACCCGCTTCTTGCCGGATCCCGGGGCCAGGGTGGCCAGGCGCTCGCAGAGCAGCGCGAGGCTCTCGTAGTAGAAGTCGGTGCCGCAGATGTGCAGGAACTTCCCGGCGGCCTCCTGCACCGCCCGCACCACGGCGGGATGGTTGTAGCCCGTCGCCGACACCGCGATCCCGGCCATGAAGTCGAGGAAGCGGTTCCCGTCCACGTCTTCCACCATCGCGCCCGTCCCGCCCGCGATCACCAGCGGATACTCCTTGATATAGCAGGTGGAGGTCCACTCGGCGTCGCGGGCGATGATGGCCCGGGCTTTGGGGCCCGGTGGGGGTGTGGCGATGAAAGGGTAATCCATGGGCGGACGGGGTGAGGGGCGAAGGGGGATGGACGGATGCGACGTCGGTGACGATACTCTCCGGCGCTCGAATCCCCAACCCATCGGCCCCCCTCCCCCCATTTCCTGCTCCCCCTACATTAGGGCATGACGAGCACAAACGAGCTGGTCCGCAGCATCGGCCGCTGGAGTCTGGCCGCGCTCGTCCTCAACTCGATCATCGGAAGCGGCATCTTCGCGCTGCCGGGCACCATCGCGGCCCGGCTGGGCGCCATGTCGCTCCTGGCCTGGGTGGTCGCCGCGCTCGTCATCGGCACCATCATGGCCTGCTTCGGCGAGGTCGCTTCCCGGTTCACCGGGGCCGGCGGCCCGTACCTGTACTCCCAGGCGGCGTTCGGTCGGTTCTTCGGCCTCCAGATGGGGTGGATGTCCTATCTGGTCCGGATCACTGCGGCGGCCACGAACATCAACGTCTTCACCACCTACTTCGCCGAGTTCTGGTCGCCGGCCGGCGGCCGGGCGGGGGGGGCACTGGTCACCGTCCTGGTGCTCGGAATGCTCGCGGCCGTCAACGTCCGGGGCGTAAAGCAGGGCTCCAGGGTGAGTAACGTCTTCGCCATCGCGAAGATCCTGCCCCTGGTACTGTTCATTGCCGTGGGCGTGGTGGTGGCGACAAAGAACGGCGGACTGGCCCCCGCGCCTCCTCCGACCGTCTCGACCGCCGGGGGTTGGGTGCAGGTGATCCTGCTGCTGATCTACGCGTACGGCGGGTTCGAGGCCGCCCTGATTCCGCTGGCCGAAGCCAGGGAGCCCCGTCGCGACGCGCCCTGGGCCTTGTTCATCGGGCTCGTGGTGTGCGGAATCCTGTTCACCCTGGTGCAGTTCGGCGTGCTGGCCACCCTCTCGGACCCCGAGGGATCCACCCGCCCGCTGGCCGAGGCGATGCGGACCGTCTGGGGCCGCACCGGGGCCGCCATGATGGCGCTGGCCGCGCTGGTCTCGACCTACGGCTACCTTGCAACCCAGATGCTCAACGTGCCCCGGCTGACCTACGCAATGGCCGAGCGGGGGGACCTGCCGAAGGTGTTTGGCGCGGTCCATCGGACCTTCCGGACCCCGCATGTCAGCATCGTGCTCTTCGCCGCGCTCTCCGTGGGGCTGGCGGTGCAGGGCAGTTTGCTCCAGAATCTGAGTCTGAGCGCCGTGTCCAGGCTCTCGACCTACGGGCTGATCTGTCTGGCGCTGCCGGTGTTGCGCCGGGCCGATCGCTCGGGCGACCGGCCCCCGGCCCTGCTGCGACTCCCGGCGGGCAACCTGATCGCCGCGCTGGGGGTGACCTTCTCGGTGATCCTCGCGACCCGGATGAGCGGGCGGGAAGCCGCATTGCTTGGTGTCGTGGTCGCGATTGCGTTTGTCCACTGGCTCGTGGTCCGTCGTCCCGCCCGGGACGCCTGAAGGAGGATCCCATGGAAGTCACCCGCCGTTCCTTCCTCTGGTCCCTCGGCGCCGGCAGCGCCGCGCTGGCGGTGCCGCTGGTGACCGCCCGCGGCCGTGAAGCGTCCAGCGGGGAGCCGTGGCTCGACGGCCGCTCGCCGCTGCCGCCGCCCGAGGGCATCCGGATCGACAGCAACGAGAATCCCTATGGGCCGGCGCCGCAGGCGCTCCAGGCCATGCGGGACGTGTTCGGCGAGTCCCCGCGGTACCCCGACTGGACCAACCGGCAGCTTCGGGAAACCGTGGCGAGCTTCTTCAAGGTCCCGCCGGATCACCTCATGTTCGGTTCCGGCTCGGGTGAGGTCCTGAAGGTGTCCGTCGAGGCGTTCACCAGCACGCGGCGGGGGTTGGTGACCGCGGCGCCCACGTTCGAGCTGCCGACCAATCGCGCCAACGCGCTCGGCATACCGGTCCGCGCGGTGCCGGTGGATGCCGCCCTCATGCTCGATCTGGAGCGGATGGCCGCCTCTGCCCGCTCCGCGGGGCTGGTGTTTGTCTGCAACCCGAACAATCCGACCGGCACCGTGCACGGCGCCGACGCCATGCGCCGGACCATCGAGCGGATCCTTCGGGACTCGAGGGACGCCGTGATCCTGGTCGACGAGGCGTACCACGAGTTCGTCTCCGACCCCGGGTATCAGTCCTTCCTGCCCCTCGCCCTGGAGGAGCCGCGGGTCATCGTGTCCCGGACCTTCTCCAAGGTCTACGGCATGGCCGGCCTCCGGCTGGGCTTTGCGGTCGGCACGCCGGCCACGCTGGAGAAGATGTCTCCGCATCTGATCAACAACGGCGTGAGCGTGCTGGCGGGACCCGCGGCGTGGGCCAGCCTGGAGACTCCCGGCCACGCCGAGCGGGAAGCGGCCAAGAACGCCCAGGCCCGGGCCTTTACGCGCGGTTTCTTCGAGCGGGCCGGCTACAAGGTCGCGCCGTCGGAGGCCAACTTTCTGATGGTGGACGTCCGGCGCGACGTCGTGGAGGTCCGGGACGCCTGCCGCAAGAAGGGCGTGATGGTCGGCCGGCCGTTCCCGCCGCTCACCACGCACCTGCGGGTCTCGATGGGTACGATGGAAGAGATGCGCCGCGCCACGCAGGTCCTTGGAGAGGTGCTGGGCGCATGAGCACGTGGCTGCCCTTCCTTGCCGCCGCGGGGCTGCTGGCTCAGGGGTGCGGCGGCGCGGGCGCTAGCGGGCCCGGAACAGCACGGGTGCGCGACAGCGCGGGGATCACCATCGTCGAGAATCCGGATCCGGGGCCCAATCCTCCTGCGTGGGCGGCGGTGGATTCCCTGGAGGCCGATATCGGCGGCGACGCCACCGACGTGGTCTACGACCTCAATCAGGTCACTGGGGCCGTTCGCCTGGCCGATGGCCGCTTGGCGGTAGCCAATGGCTCCACATCGGATGTGCGGTATTACGATGCCGAAGGCATGCACTTGAAGACCATGGGGCGACGGGGCGATGGCCCCGGGGAATATCAGCAGCCGATGGGTCTCTGGTTAGTGACAGGGGATTCGGTGGTGGTCTTCGACGGGCGCCTGTTCCGGCTCACCGTGTTGGATCCGGAGGGCAACACGGCCCGGAGCTACGGGCTCAACCGGACGACCGGGCTGCAGACCCCCGCCGGGGGTCGAATGGCGCTCACCTTCCCGAGCGGGATGTTCGCCGACGGGACCGCGCTTGGCGCCAACATGTCCTTCGACCTCGGGCAGCCCCGTGGCGATGCGTCGTACCGGGACACCGTGGTCCATGTCCGCTTTGCGCGGGATGGGGCGCCGCTCGACACGGTCGGTGGTTTCCCGGGCCCCGAAATGCGGATCCGGACCATGAGTTTCGGGGGGCAGAGCTTTCCCGCTCCCACCCAGGTCCCTCTGGGGCGCAACACGGTGGTCGCCGCGGTCGGCGACCGCCTCCTGGTCGCCGACAACGACCGTTTCGAGATCCAGGTCCGCGACCTCTCCGGGAAGCTGACCCGGATCATTCGCATGGCGAGCCCCCCCCGGGCGCTCACTGAGCAGGACGCCGCGGCGCACCGCCGGGAGCAGCTCGAGGCGGTCGAGGAGAACCCGGCGATTCGGCAAGTGCCCGACGCCATGGTCCAGCAGATGCGTGACGCCGTCACCGAAGCGGAGTATCCCGCCACCCTGCCGCTGCTGACGGAGTTGACCGGCGACGGCACCGGGAACATCTGGGTGCAGGAGCTGGCCGCCCCGGGGACGCAGGTCCGGCACTACGCGGTCTTCGACGCCGACGGGGCGTTCCTGGGCCGGGTGACGCTGCCCGAAGGCCTCCGCCCGACCTGGATCGACGCCACCCACGTCGTCGGCGTCTGGACCGATGCCGACGGGCTGCAACACGTCCGCTCCTACCGCTATCGCCGCGGAGGCTGAGCATGCGCGCTGTCCCGTTCCTGCCGGCGCTCGCCCTCGGCGTATTTGCGCTCGGTGCCAGGCCCGCCCCGGAAAGTCCGCTCCGGACCCTGGTCGAGCGCTATTCCTCCGATCAGGCGGCCCTGCACCGCCGGTACGACGCGCCGTACTCCGTCGAAGGACGCGACCGGCTCCGGGAGTTTTTCCAGGACTGGCGGGCCCGCCTGGACTCGGTGGACTATGGCGTGCTGGACCTCGAGGGCCGGATCGACTGGCAGTTGCTGCGCAACCAGGTTCGCTTCGAGCTGGCCCTGCTGGACCGGGAGGAGCGGCTGTGGAACGAGATGGTGCCGGTCGCGCCCTTCGCCGGGCGGCTCATCGTGTTCCAGGAGGCGCGGCGGCGGCTCGATCCGATCAACCCGCGCGAGGCGGCCCAGGTCATCGATCACCTTGCGGGCCAGGTCGACTCGATTCGCAAGGCGCTCGAGGCGCCCGGGGCCAAGGCCCCGACGCTCATCGTCGCTCACCGCACGGTCCAGACGCTGACGGACGTGCGGCGTACCTTGGGCGGCTGGTACCGGTTCTCGGCCGGGTACGACCCGCTCTTCTCCTGGTGGGTTGCGGCGCCGTATCGGCGGCTGGAAACCGCGCTCAACGCGTATCTCAAGCATCTCCGCGAAAAGGTGCTCGGGATCCGCGAGGGGCAGGACCCGCCGATCGTGGCGGATCCGATCGGCGCCGCGGGGCTCCAGGCGGACCTGATCCACGAAATGATCCCCTACACTCCGGCCGAGCTGATCGAGATCGCGGAGCGCGAGTTCGCGTGGTGTGAGCGGGAGATGCTGCGTGCCGCGCGGGACATGGGCTTCGGCGATGACTGGCGCGCGGCGCTGGAGAAAGTGAAGAATCTGCACGAGGAGCCCGGTGACCAGCCCGGGCTGATCCGGATGCTGGCCGAGGAGGCCGCCACGTTCGTGGAGTCGCGGGGGCTGGTGACGGTGCCCCCCCTGGCCGGGGAAATCTGGCGCATGGAAATGCTGAGCCCCGAGCAGCAGAAGGTGAGTCCGTTCTTCCTCGGGGGTGAGGTGATCCGGGTGTCGTTCCCGACCGACAGCATGGCCCACGAGGACAAGCTGATGAGCATGCGCGGGAACAACCGGCATTTCTCCCGGGCCACGGTCCATCACGAGCTGATTCCCGGGCACCACCTCCAGGGGTTCATGACCTCACGCTACAACTCGCACCGCCGCGAGTTCGGGACCCCGTTCTGGACCGAGGGCTGGGCGCTCTATTGGGAGATGCTGCTGTGGGACCTGGGTTTTCCGCAGACGCCGGAGGACCGGGTCGGGATGCTGTTCTGGCGCTCGCACCGGGCGGCTCGGATCATCTTCTCGCTGCGCGTGCACCTGGGCACCATGACGCCGCAGGAGGCGATCGACTTCCTGGTGGACCGGGTGGGCCACGAGCGCGCCAACGCGGAAGCCGAGGTGCGGCGCTCCTTCAACGGGAGCTACCCGCCGCTCTACCAGGCCGGGTACATGCTGGGGGGCCTCCAGCTCCGGTCGCTGCATCAGACGCTGGTGGCCGGCGGGCGGATGACCGACCGGGAGTTTCACGACAGGATCCTTCAGGGCGGGCCGATGCCGATCGAGATGGTGCGGGCCCGGCTGCTGGGCGGCGAACTGCCGCGGGATTTCCGGCCGACCTGGAGGTTTTAGAACGGGCAATGCTGGTGTCCCAGGGACCCGCACTCCACGGGTAGCAAAGCAACGGGCGGAGCGCCTCGCGGCTCTCCGCCCGTCCCGCATCCACAACGCGTCCCTACGGCGTCAGCGTGACCGCCGCCGGAACCACCGCCTTGCCCAGCATGTTGGTGTCGGTCCCGAACCAGATGGTCCGCGTCGGCTCGTGATACACCATGTGGCGGATTGTTCCGGCGCCGCTCGGCAGGACCGGGGTGCTGCTGAAGAACTTCTCGGTCCTGGGGTCGAAGCCAACCAGCAGGTTGGGCCGCACCCCGGTCTCCACGAACCACAGCCGGTCCAGGTGGTCCACCTCCATGGCGTAGGGGAGGGCCCGGGCGCCGGAGGGCATCGGCCACTCGCGCACCGCGCCGCTGGCAGGGTCCAGCCGGCCCAGGTGGCCACGGGCATAATCGCTGTACCAGATGATCCCGTCCGAGGTCCGAACCAGACGCCGCACCCGCGTGCCCTCGTCGGCGAGGGTGAACTCCTTGAGCTCCATCGTCGCGGGATCCACCCTGCCGATACGATTGGCGCCGATCTGCGCGAACCACGCCCGGTTCTCCGGGTCGGTCACGATGCCGTAGGGTCGCGCGCCCCTCGCAGGCATCTTGATGAGCCGGACCGCGCCCGAGGTCACGTTCAGGTGCCCCACCGCATTGCCGCCCTGCGCGGTAAACCAGATGTTGCCGTCCGGCGCGAAGGCCAGCGTATGCGGGTCCCGAACCGTGGTGTCGGGCATCATGAACTTCGCGATGTTCCCGGTCGCGGGATCGAGCTTCCCGATATGCGAGGCACGGTTCCCCGCGTACCAGACGGTCCCGCTCTTGTCGACAATCAGGTTGTGGGGGTTGACGCCCGGATCAAGCTCGTACCGCTTGAACTCCTCGGTCTTCTGCTCGAAGTAGGCGATATAGTTTCCGGTCTGTCCCACAAACCAGACCCGGCCCTGGGCGTCGGGATAGGGGTCGCGCGGCCGGGTGCGTTCCCAGGGGACCAGCCACTCGGTGATCGTGACCGTGTCGGCCGGCGCCGAGACCGCCGCCGCGAACATCAAAAGTGCAACGGACGTCATGAGAGTCCTCCCATTGGTTTTTGTGGCCCAACCTTAGGCTACGCAGCCGGACTCAAGGGTGTTGAAGAACCCTTGTCGGCCGATGGCCCCGCACTTGGAGACGGCGTTCGCCCGGGCTTATCATATCACGATTCCTTTCAGACCGCCCGGAGTGGACATGGCTCGCCCCCCCACGTTGCTGGTCCTGCTGGCCGCCTGCGGCACCATCGCGCCGGCCGAGCGGGTGTTTCTCAATGGGACGGTCTACACCGCCGACGAAACCCGCCCCCAGGCGGAAGCCGTCGCCGTCAGTGGGGGCCGGATCGTGTTCGTCGGGGCGAATGCCGATGCCCAGGCCTACATCGGCGAAAGCACGGATGTCGTCGACCTTTCCGGCCTGACCGCCTTCCCGGGCTTCGTGGACGCCCACGCCCACCTGGCCGGGGTGGGCCGGCGGGAGTTGACGCTCAACCTGGAAGGCAGCACCAGCATCGACGACTTCCTGGCACGCCTCAAGGCGCGCGTCGATCAGGCCCAGCCCGGGGAGTGGGTAACCGGCCGGGGATGGATCGAGACCCACTGGACCCCGCGCCGCTTCCCTACCCGCCAGGATCTGGACCGTGTCGCGCCGAACAACCCGGTGTACCTCACGCGGGCGGACGGGCATGCGGGCGTCGGCAACTCCGCGGCGCTCCGGATCGCGGGTATTACCGGGGCCACGACGGCGCCTTCTGGAGGGGACATCCTGAAGGGCGCCCGTGGGGAGCCCACCGGGATGCTGATCGACCGCGCTCAGGGCCTGGTCTCGCGCCACATCCCCGGCGCCACGGACGAGCAGCGCGACCAGGCGATCGTGGTGGGCGCGGAGCGAAGTGTTCGCGAGGGGTGGACCCAGATCCAGGACGCGGGGGGCGGTTGGGACGAGGTGGGCCGGATGCGCCGGCTCTACGGGGACGGCCGCATCAAGCTCCGGATCTACAAGGCGGTCCACGGTCCGGGGGGCGGCGCCGATTCGCTCCTCGCGGCGGGGCCCTCGGTCGGGGAGTTCGACGGGCGCTTCACCATCCGCACCATCAAGGTCGTCTTCGACGGGGCACTCGGCTCCCGTGGGGCGCTCCTGCTTCAGCCCTATTCGGACGCGCCAACCACGGGGTTGCTGACGACGGACCTGGCGGCGCTGCGGCCGATGCTGGTCGAGGCGCTCCGCAGGGGCGTGCAGGTGGAAGGGCACGCGATCGGCGACAGCGCCAATCGCCTTTTGCTCAACGTGTTCGAGGCAGCGTTCCAGGCGATTCCACCGGTCGACCGGGCGGAGGCCCAGCCCCGCTGGCGCGACGAACACACCCAGATCGTGAGCCCGGCGGACATCCCGCGCTTTCGGCAGTTGGGGGTGATCCCCTCGCTCCAGCCCTCCCACGCCGTCGGGGATCTGCATTTTGCGCCCAGCCGGCTGGGCATGGATCGGCTGGACGGGGCGTACGCGTGGCGATCGCTGATCAACGACGGCAACATCATCGCCGGGGGCTCCGATGCCCCGGTCGAACGTGGGGAAATCAGAATCGAGTTCTATGCCGCGGTGGCGCGGCGGGATACAAGCGGCTTTCAGGCGGAAGGGTGGCATCCCGAGCAGGCCGTGACCCGCGACGAGGCGCTCAGGATGTTCACCCTGTGGCCGGCGATCGCCGCCTTCGAGGAGGATGAGCGCGGGACCCTCACCGTGGGCAAGTGGGCCGACCTGACCGTGCTGGACCGGGACATCATGACCATTCCCGAGGCCGAGATCCTCCAGGCCCGGCCGGTCCTCACCGTGATCAACGGAGAGGTGGTGCATCGGGCGCCGTGACCCCGGACGGGTGGGCGCTGCGTCCCGCCGGCCGTCGTTTGTTCAAGACCCGGTGCAGGATTCGAGGTTTGTTGACGCCGGAAAGGAGACCACATGGGTCGTCGGGTGCTGGCAACGATTGTCGGGGTGGTCGCGGCCGTGATCATCGTCCTGCTGGTGGAATACCTCGGCACGCTGTTCTACCCGCCCCCGCCCGGGCTCGACGTCACCGATCCGGCCGCGCTCGCCGCGGCCATGGCGACCCTGCCGACGGGGGCGTTGCTCATTATCCTGGGGGCCTGGCTGCTGGGCGCGGGCGGGGGCGCGGGGATTGCCCAGGCGGTCTGCCGGCGGACCGCCCGCTGGCCGGGCGTGGTGGTGGGGCTGGTCATGCTCGCCGGCGCGGCCTGGTCGCTGGTGGCCATCCCCCACCCGATCTGGTTCACCGCGGCCGCGCTGGTCGGCATCCCGCTGGTGACGTACACCTCGACCGCCCCTCCACGCCCGCGCCCCCCGCCAAGCGGGTAAGGCGGAATCGCCCTGCATCGCCCTGCATCGCCCTACATGTGGTATCGAAACGCGTAGTAGATCACGTAGAGCCAGGAAAAGATGCCGTGGATCACCGCCCAGAGCAGCGACTTGTTCGCGCTCCAGGAAATGGCGATGGCCAGGGCCGAGCCGAAAGAGATTCCGGCCCGTGCCGCTTCGTGTCGTGCGCTCACGTCTCCCTCCTGTGATGGGATTGGGGTGCCGCCCCTCGGCCGCTCAGGTCGTCGCGGCGGAGGGAGGCTCAAGGCTGGCGAGCTGGGCAGCCACGGTGTCGTAGGTGATGCGGTTCCTGCCCTGCTCCTTGGAACGATACATCAGGCCGTCGGCCAGCCGGAGGAACTCGTCCACCGATGCGGGCGCATCGAGGCAGGTGATGGCGCCGAAGCTCCCGGTGACCTCCCAGGAGCGCTTCGCCATCCGGTGGCCGATTCCTTCACGCAGCTTCTCGGCGACAATACGGGTCCCCGCGGCGTCGGTATCGGGCAGCAGGACCACGAACTCGTCTCCGCCGAGCCGGGCGACCAGGTCGGTCTGGCGCAGCGCGCTTCCCAGGGTTCCCGCCACGGTCGCGAGCAGCTCGTCTCCGGTGTCGTGGCCGAGCCGGTCGTTCACGTCCTTGAAGCCGTCCAGGTCGAGGTGGATGAGGGACAAGGGATGGCGATAGCGCCGGGTGCGGCCCAGTTCGAGGGCGGCGCGTTCCGCAAAGGCGCGGTAGTTCGCGACCCCGGTCAGTCCGTCGGTCCGCGCCAGGTCGCGCTCGTGATCGAAGGCATGACGCAGGGCGTCGACCAACAGCACCACCAGCAGGAACATCGCCAGTCGCATGGCACCGTTGAACGCGAGGAGCGCGGCCGAAAACTGGAGCTGCCCGGACGCGTCATTGGCCCAGGTCCAGACCGCCGCAGCGAGGGCGGAGACCAGCCAGCCCTGCCGGCGGCCTACGTAGTAGGTGACCAGACTGACGGGGATGACGTAAAGAATCGAGAGCTCGAGCTGGCTCACGATCAGGTAGTCGCCGCCGGCGAACAGCAGCACCAGGCCGAGTGCGAGCGCCCAGATCGCCGGGCGGCCCAGCCGTTCGACCCAGCGGGCCACCCGGGCCAGCAGGGGCCGTCGGGGGGCGGCCGGCTGGGTGCTCGCGGAGGCGCTGTGGCCGTTGCCGCCGAACGGCCTCACCGGAGGAAATACTCGACGGTCGCGACCACGCGCACCGTCTTCTCCAGCTGATTGCCCTCGCTGACTCCTGGTGCCTGGTCCCGGGCAAGGATCACGAAGATGCCCTGGTTGGCCTGGCGGATGCTGCCGAGTCGGCTGCCGGCGTCGCGCGCGAACTGTTCCGCCGCTTCCCGGGCCCGCGCGGTGGCTTCGGCGATCATGGCCGGCTTGATGTCGTTGAGACCGGTGAAGATGAACGTGGGGCCGCCCGGGCCGTACTCGGGCCCCGAGGACAGGACGACCCCGGCGTCCACCAGGGCCCCCACCCGCTGGCTCGCGGCCATCACCCGGTCGGGATCCGTGGAACGCACCATCAGGGTCTGGCTGATGATGTACCGGGGGCCGCCGCCGGGGCTTTGGTAGGGATTGGCCTCGCGATCGGTGACCCGGAACGCCTGGAGCTGCGTCGCGGCGGTGTCGATGCCCTGCTCGACCAGGAAGGCACGGATCCTGGCCGCATCGCGGTCGAGCCTGGCCTGCGCCAGAGGCAGGTCGTTCCCCGCCGACGAGAATTGCAGGGGCCAGAGCGCCAGGTCGGCACGAACTTCCCGCTCCGAGACGCCCTTGACCGTGACGTAGCGGTCTTCCTGACGGAACCGCTCGACACCCCGTCCCACCAGTCCGCCGGCCAGTACGGCGCCCAGGGCGAGCAGGGCGGCAGGTCCGAGTCGGCTCGGCGGCGCCATCGGCCTCAGGGCTCCCAGCGGGGCAGCCGGCCCGGCGTCCAGGGGACGCCCGCCTGCTCGGCGCGTTCAAAGAGCGCGGCCAGGTCGGTCTGCACCAGTTGACGCAACTGGGGAAGCAAGCGCGCGAAGTCGGTCGCGGCGATTTCGTAGTCGCGCCGATGGGTCGCGGTCGGATTCGCGGCGGTCTGCCAGTGGCCGGCGACCACTCGCTGGACCCGCTCCTGAATGCCGAAGTTGCTCGGCTCGCTGCGACTTCGTATGGTGCGGTCGCCGCTGAGGGCGGTCTGCATGTCGAGCAACCGGTGCTCGAGCGCGGTGAGGTCGGTTCGCAGCGCCGCCGGGGCGGCGGGAGTGCGGTCGAGCGCGTTCCGCAGCACCCGGACCTGGTTCAGGGTCTCATTCACCACCTGGGACGCACCGAGTACCGCGCGCTGGAGCCCGGCGGTCTGCCGCTGGAACGCCAGCAGCGCGGCGCGATCGGCCGCGGGGATGCTCGGCGTCCCGATCGGCTGGGCCGCGAAGGTCTGGGGCTGGCCAATGGGAGTGAGCACGCCGTCGACCCGCTTGCCCAGGGCGACGCGGTACGTCCCCGGGACCACGACGGGGCCCGCGCCGCCGCCACCGAATCCGCCACCACCGCCGCCCCCTCCTCCTCCTCCGCCGCCGCCGCCCGCGGCGCTGGTCACAGGAGTGGCCGACGGGAGGCGAAGATCCCAGGTGACCCGGTGCAGGCCGGTGCCGGTGGGGCCGTTCAGTTCGCGAATTACATTGTCCTGCTCGTCGCGCACGGTCAGGACAAACTCGGGAGCCTCCTCCCGGTCTTCGGCGCGCAGCTGGTCCCAGGTCGGGTACGGAGTGTCCTGTCCCCTGCGCGCGGCGGCGCGCTCGCGCTCCTGCCGCTGGGCCTGCCGGCCGCGCAGGGCGCGGCCGACGTAATAGGTGAAGGTCGCGCCGTTGGGCGGGTTGGGGGCGGTAAAGAAGGTGCTGCCCTGACTTCCGGCGTCCACGTTGCTGTTGAAGAACATCTCCGCGGGTGGCACCGGAAGCAGCGTGGCCTCGGCCGCCAGCACCTCGGGGGTGATCCGGCGCAGCGCGGAATAGTCGTCGAGGATGTAAAAGCCGCGGCCGAAGGTACCGAGCACCAGGTCATCGTGTCGGCTCTGGATCGCCATGTCGCGGACCGGGATGGTCGGCAGTCCCGAGCTCAACCGGATCCAGCGGCCGCCGCCGTCCGGGGTGAAGAACGCGCCGAACTCGGTGCCGACGAAGAGCAGTTCGGGGCGGAGGTGATCTTCGGCAATGGTCCAGGCCGAGCCTCGCTCCGGCAGGTCGGCGGCGATCGCGGTCCAGGTGCGCCCCGCGTCGGTGCTCTTGCGCACGTATGGCTTGTAGTCGCCGGCCTTCTGGTTGTTGAAGGTCGCGTACACCGTGTTGACGTCATGGCGCGAGGGTAGAATGTCGCTGACCAGGGTGGTGTCCGGCACGCCGGGGAAGCGCTCGATGCGCCGCCAGGTCTGTCCGCCGTCCTCGGTGACCTGAATCAGCCCGTCATCGGTTCCGGCGTAGATCATGTTCTCCCGCAGCGGGGATTCCGCGACGATCACGATGGCGCCGTACAGCGAGGTGGAAGTGTTCTTGGCCACGGCATCCACGCTCCAGACCCGGCCCATCATCCTGAGCTGATTGCGGTCGAGCTGGCGGGTCAGGTCGCCGCTGATCGGGCGCCAGGTGTCGCCGCGGTCGTCGCTGCGGAACAGCCGCTGGGCGGCGAAGTACAGCCGGGTGGGCGAGTGCGGGCTGACGATGAGCGGAGAATCCCAGTTCCACCGCAACGGGTCCTCGCCGGGGCCGGGCGAGGGCACGATCCGGATCCGCTCGCCGGTGCGCCGGTCCAGGCGCACCAGACCGCCGTGCTGCGACTCGCCATAGATGATGTTCGGGTCGACCGGGTCGACCGCAGAGTGGAACCCGTCGCCACCCACCACGATCATCCAGTCCTCGTTGGCGATGCCGCGGCTTGCCGTGGTCCGCGACGGGCCTCCGATGGTGTTGTTGTCCTGGGTGCCGCCGTACACGTGGTAGAACGGCTGCGTGCTGTCCACGGTCACCCGGTAGAACTGCGTGATCGGGAGGTTCGGCGTGTAGCGCCAGGTGGCGCCCCGGTCGAAGGTTTCATACAGCCCACCGTCGTTCCCGGTAATCATGTGCAGGGTGTCGTCGGGGTCGATCCAGAGGGCGTGGTGATCGACGTGTTTCCCCTGGTTCGGCAGGCTGCTGAACGAGCGTCCCGAATCCGCCGAGACCATCAGCCCCACATCCACCGAATAGAGCCGGCCGATCTCGCGGGGGTCCGGGATCAGCTCGTGGTAATAGAAGGGTGGGCCGGCGTTGTACGAACTCATCCGCCGCCAGCTGGAACCCGCGTTGGTGGAGCGGTAGAGCCCGCCGGAGCGGCTGGCGGCCTCAACGACCGCGTAGATCGTGGTTGGATCGACAGGGCTGATCGCCAGACCGATCTTGCCCAGGTCCCCGCTCGGCAGCCCGCTGCTCAGCTTCCCCCAGGTCCTGCCGCCATCGGTGGACTTGTGGACGCCGGATCCGGGGCCGCCGTCGATAAAGCCCCATTGGCGGCGGAACCGTTGCCACATGACCGCATAGACCACGTCGGGGTTGCGAGGATCCAGATGGACTTCGTTGGCCCCGGTCCACTCGTTGTCCCCCGCGAGGATCTTGGTCCACGTCGTCCCGCCGTCTTCCGTCTTGTACACGCCCCGATCGCCGCCGCCGGACCAGAGCGGCCCCTGCGCGGCCACATACACCACATCGCCGTCGCGCGGGTCCACGACGATGCCGCCGACATGTCCGGACTCCTTGAGACCCACGTTCTGCCAGGTGCGCCCGCCGTCCCTGGACCGGTAGACCCCGTCGCCGTAGCCCACGCTGCGCTGGCTGTTGTTCTCGCCGGTGCCGACCCAGACGGTCAGCGGGTCGCCCGGATCGAGGGTAACCACCCCGATGGCGTAGGACGCCTGGCTGTCGAAGATCGGCGACCACGTGGTCCCCGCGTTCTCGCTCTTCCAGACCCCGCCTGAGGCGACGCCGAGGTACCAGGTCCGCTTGTCCGAGGGGTGAATCGCGATGTCGCTGATCCGGCCCGAAGTCAGCGCGGGTCCGATGCTGCGAAACCGCAGGCCCGCCACGGTGCCGGAGCCGAGCCGCCGGGCGGAGTCGGCCTGGTCCCCCTGCTGGGACTGAACCGGGGGGGCGGTGGCGAGCAGCAAGGCCGACAAACCGGCGAGGAGACAGACCTGGGTCCGGGCGGGCAGGCGCATGAGGATTCGTTTCGGGTTCTGAGGGGTGGCGACAAATGCCCCGCGCCCTATCGGGCCGAGGCGGCGTTCGACGCTGTGTCAATGCTAGCGCGGCGCGCGGCGCGAGGGTACCTCCCCGCCCCCCGCCCCCCGTCCCCTGGTCGCACCGCGCCTCCGCCCGCATTTTCGGATCGGACCATGCCGCCGCCTTCCGACCTTTCCGACGCCGCCCGCCAGGCGCTCGACGCCCGCTACCGGGTCGAGGGGGAGCTGGGCCAGGGGGGGATGGCCACCGTCTACACCGCGACGGACCTGAAACACGGCCGCCGGGTGGCGCTCAAGGTGCTGCGGGCCGACGTCGCGAACCTGATCGGACCGGAGCGCTTCCTGCGCGAGATCGCCATCGCGGCCCGGCTCAACCACCCGAACATTCTCGCGCTGTTCGACTCGGGTGAGGCGGCGGGCACCCTTTACTACGTCATGCCGCTGGTGGATGGAGAATCGCTTCGCGACCGGCTGCGTCGGGAGCACCGGCTGACGCTGGAGCAGGCGCTGCAGATCGTGCGGCAGATCGCGGACGGTTTGACCCATGCCAACGCGATGGGGGTCATCCACCGCGACATCAAGCCGGAGAATATTCTCCTGAGCGGGTCGCACGCCGTTCTGGCGGATTTCGGGATCGCCCGCGCGCTCAACGCCGCCTCCAATGAGACGGTCACGCAGACCGGGCTGGTCGTGGGCACCCCGGCCTACATGAGCCCCGAACAGGCTTTCGGCGAGGGACACCTGGACGCGCGGGCCGACCAGTACAGCCTGGCCTGCGTGCTGTATGAAATGCTGGCCGGCAGCCCGCCCTGGCAGGGTCCCACGCCCCAGGCCACCCTGGGCCGACGACTGACCGAGCCGGTGCCGCCGCTCCAGGCGGCGCGCGACGACATCCCCCCCGGGCTCGACGAAGTACTCTCCCGCGCGCTGGCGCGGGAACCCGAGGATCGCTTTCCCACCGTGGCGGCGTTCGTCGAGGCACTGGCCGCCGGGCGCGAGGGGGTGCCGGCCCGGGTGGCGAGCGATGCCATTGCCGTCCTCGAGTTCACCAACCTCTCCCGCGATCCCGCGCTGGACTGGCTGGCCACGGGGCTGGCCGAAACCGTGACCGTGGATCTCAAGCGGATTCCCGGCCTGCGAGTCATTGCCCGGCAGGCCCTGGCGCGGGCGGCCGCGGCGGGTCCCCCGGTCCTGGACCCGGAAGGCCTGCGGCGGCTCGGCGCCGCGGTCGGGGCCCGCTGGATCGTCCAGGGATCGTTCCAGAGCGCCGGGGGCCGGATCCGGGTCATGCCGCAGTTCCACGAGGCGACCAGCGGGGCGTTGCTGCGCGCGGGCAAGTTCGACGGGGCGATCGAGGACCTGTTCGAGCTGCAGGACCGGATCGTGGAGGACCTCATGCGGGCGCTGGACGCGCCGCTGACCACCTCGGAGCAGCAACGCATCGCCCGGCCCGAGACCTCCCAGCTCGGGGCCTACGAGGAGTATGCCAAGGGACTCCAGAACTTCTACCGGTTCGGGGAGGCGGCGTTCCGGGATGCGGAGGCGCACTATCTCCGCGCCGTCGCGCTGGACCCCGAGTACGCGCTCGCCCACGCCGGCCTGGGCAGCCTGGCCATCTTTCGCTACATCGGCACGACCGATCCCGCGGATCTGGAACGCGGCATCGAGCGCCTGGGCCGCGCCATCGCCATCGACCCGGATCTGGCCGACGCCCATCACTGGCTCTGTTATGCCTGCTTCCGCGCGCACCGGGAGGAAGCGGCCCTCGCGGCCGGCGCCCGCGCCACCGCGCTCGATCCCGGTAATGCCCTCGGCTGGTATTTCCTGGCCGTGGCGCAGAGCGCCCACGGGTCCCGCACAGGACGCTGGGAGCTGCTGGTAGAATCGGCACGCTCCTACGGACGTTCCCTCGAGGAGGATGCCAGCCACCTTCCGACCTACATGGGGCTGGCGTACCTGCACCTGAACGCCGGTGCGTACGCCGTCGCCGCCCGGATCCTGGAGGTCGCGATCGAACTGGAACGCGAGGGACGGGTGCGCGGTCACGTGCTGTCCGGTGGGGCGCAGCTGCTCCGGGGCGGGATTCACCTCCGGCTGGGAGAGCTGGAGCAGGCCTCGACGCTGTTTGCCCGCGGGCTCGAGCTGCTGGAGCGGACCGAGCATGTGTACCGAGACCTTTTCACGGCCCTGACTCGCCATTCTCAGGGGGAGGTGGCTTTCCGCCGGCGGGCGTTCGACGTGGCGGTGAGCCACTTCGCCCGCGCGCTCGAGGTGATCGCCGCCAACCCCGCCCGGCTGGGCATGGGTCTCGCCCGGGCGCGCGCGCTGCTGGGCCAGGCCCGCGCCTTCCACGGCCTGGGGATGCGGCGCGAGGCGGCCGCGCGGCTTGCCGAGGCGGAGGGGCTGGTCCAGGGCCGCGAGGGGTTTGACTTCAGCTGGGCGTGGGAGGCCAACGAGGCCTCGATGCTGTTCGAGCAGGGTTACACCCAGGCCGTTTTCGGCCGGGGAGACGCCGCCGTGAAATCGGTTGCCGCCGCCGTGGAGCTGGGCTGGAGCGAGGCCGTCGCGCTGGAGGATCGCGCGTTCGCCGCCCTGCGACGCGGGGGCGCCCTCGACCCCGTGCGTGAACGCCTCGGCGCGAGAGCGCCGCTCCCCCAACCGCCCGAACTGTCGGCGGGAGATTGACCCTCCTGCCCATTCAACCGGAGGTCACCGCCTCCCGGACGCCATGTGCGTCGCTTCGGGCAGACGCCGGAGTCGCAGCATGCTCCAGATCCCGAAGACCGGGCCCACGGCGAGGACAACGAAGACGTGCCGCCAGCCGAACGATTGGGCCAGCAGCGGGATGAGCCGGATCGATGCCAGGGTCAGCAGGAAGCCGAGCGAGATCTGGACGGCCAGCGCCGTCCCGACGTAGCGACTGTCGGTCAGCTCGCTCACGGCCGCGCTGAACTGGGCGCTGTCGGCGACCACGGCGAAGCCCCAGACCAGACAGAGCGCCGTGAGCAGCGTAGGGTTGTTGAACAGCAAGCCCGCCGCGAGGGCGCACGCTCCGGAGATCGCCAGGCTGACGACGGTGGTGGTGGTGCGTCCGATCCGATCGGCCACAGTTCCCCCGAGCAGACTGCCGAGGCCCCCGGCGGCGATGACCCCGAACCCGGCCAGTCGTGCGCCGGCGAGCTCGCTCCCTCCCGCCCGGTAGCTTTCGAGCAGGTAGACCGGGACCCAGGTCCACATCGCATACAACTCCCACATGTGGCCCAGGTAGCCGAAGTTGGCGAGCCGGGTCGGGCGGTAGGCGAAGCCCCGGCCGACAAAGCGCCAATCGAAGGGGGCCCGCTCGGTCAGGTAGGGGCCGGGCCGGATCCCGAGCCCGATCAGGGCACCCCCCGCCGTGATCCCCGCGGCGACCAGCAAGGTCGGCCGCCAGGGCGGCATGCCTTCGGAGCCGAACAGCGGCACCGCGTTCACCAGGTGAGGCAGGGCGCTGCCGAGCGTGAGCGCGCCCACCAGGAGTCCGATCCCGAAACCACGGTCTTCCCGGCACCAGCCGGCCACCAGCTTGACGCCCGGCGGGTACACACCGGCCAGAGCGACGCCCGTCAGCAGGCGGAGCGCGATGGCGATGCCGACCGAATCCGTGAGCGGGATCAGGGCCGTCGCGAGTGCGGCGCCCAGGGCGCTCACCACAAAGAGCGGCCGGAGGGGGACGCGGTCCGGCAGGTTGAGCGCCGCGCTGCCCAGGGCGCCGCCGACAAAGCCGAGTTGCACGCTCATGGTGAGCCAGGCGCCCGCGGCCTCGCCGACCCCCCAGGCCTGGCGCAACTGAGGGAGCACGGCGCTCGCCGCGAACCAGGACCCCATGGCCAGGGTCTGGGCCGCGGCGAGCACGGCGAGCTGGCCGCGCTTGCCCGTCACGCCCGAGCGGGCATCACGAGCCGCCGGCCCGCTCCAGAGCCTGGCGCACCGCGTTATTCTGGGGGAACCGCTCGGCCAGCGTGCCCAGCACGGCGCGGGCTGAGTCGCTGCGCCCGGCCGCCGTGAGGGCCTGCGCGGTCAGCAGGCCATGGCGCACGGCGAGCCGGTCGTTGTCCGGCGCGACGTGAAGCGCCGCCAGCGCATCGAGCGCCGCCTGGGCGTCGCCACGATCCTGGAGGATCGATTCGATGACGAGCAGCGCGACCGTGGTGTCACCCGGCACGCGCCGCCCCATCTCCTCGATGAGCCGGGCGGCCTGCTCGGCGCGTCCTGCCGCCCGATCGGCCATCGACTGGTGGTAGAGGCCCGCCACCAGCGTCTGGCGGATGTGCGTGGTGTCGCCCCGCCGGGTGCCGACGCCCCCGCCATATTCGTACACCACCTGGCCGCCGTGCTCGGCCGCTTCGTACAGGTGGAAGCCGACCAAGAGCCCGCCTGCCGCGGCGACGGCGTGGACCGCGCGCTGAAGGCGCTCCTTCCGGGAGAGGGCCAGCCCGACCACCTCGATGGCCGCGAGGGCGAGGAGCAGGTTCCTGGCCTGTTCGCCGCGTTCCTCATGGTGCTGGACCATCTCCCGCGCGCCCGGGATCCGTTCCGCAGGGCCGTGGGCGGCATCGCCCGACTTGGCGGCGGCCACCGAGGCCAGCGCCGCGAGAATCAGGAGCGTCGCGCCCGCGGGACGGGTCCACGCCAGGCGGCCGCTGAGGGAGACGACCCGGAAGGCCAGCCCGACGTAGTAGAGCGCGATGACGAAGTGGACGATCTGGGGGTGATACGGGGCGAGGTCCATTTGGCAGCGTCCTCTTCAGACATCACACACGCCAACGCCATGCCGTAACGAGGCCAACGGATCACGGCCGGCGCTGGGAATGAACTCCTGGCCCACGAAGCCGGTGTACCCCAGGTCGGCGAGCGCGGTCATGATCGCAGGGTAGTACAGCTCCTGGGTCTGGTCCAATTCATGCCGACCGGGGACGCCGCCGGTGTGGAAGTGCGCGATGAAGGGGAGGTTGTCGCGGATCGTGCGGATCACGTCACCTTCCATGATCTGCATGTGGTAGATGTCGTACAGCAGCCGGAAGCGCGGCGAATCCACCCGTTTGACCAGCTCGACGCCCCAGGGCGTTCGGTCGCAGTGATAGTCCGCGTGGTCCACCTTGCTGTTGAGCAGCTCCATGCACACGGTCACTCCGACCCGCTCCGCGGTCGCCATGATTCGTCTGAGGCCCCGCGCGCAGTTCTCCAGGCCCTCGCCGTCGGAGAGTCCGGCCCGGTTGCCGGAGAACACGATCATGTTCGGGAACCCCTCGGCCGCCACCAGTGGCAGCAGCCGCTCCGATTCGGCGACCAGTTGGTCGTGGCGATCCGGCCGGTTCCAGCCCACCGGAATGCCAGAAGGCCCGTTGGCCATGGCGCAGGTCAGGCCGTGGGCCTTGACGACGGGCCAGTCGGGCTCGCTCAGCAGCTCCACGGACAGCAGACCCATCGCCTTGGCCTCGCGACACAAGTCGTCGAGCGGGATCCGCGGGTACGGCCACCGGCAGACCGACTGTCTGATCCGCCCGCGTTTCGGCGGGTTCAGGGCGGCCAGACGGACCGGCGCCAGGGCCGCGGCGGAGGCCAGGGTGGTCAGGGCGGCGCGTCTGTCCATGGGGCTTCCTCAGGGGAGCAGTGCTTCAAGGTAGCGATAGCCCGCGCGCGCCATGGCCAGGGGGTCGCCGCCCCGGCGGCGGCCGCGAACCACGACGTCGCACCTACAGCTCCATCCGGTTCAGCAGATGCACGGCGCGCGCGGCGGCGCGGGCGGTCAGCGCCATGTAGGTGATCGAGGGATTCTGGCAGGCGCTGGACGTCATGCACGCCCCGTCGGTGACGAACAGGTTCGGCGCGTCCCACAACTGGTTCCATCCGTTGAGACACGACGTGGTCGGGTCCCGGCCCATCCGCGCCGTGCCCATCTCATGGATGCAGAGGCCCGGGGCCGCCCGGCCGTTGTAGGTGCGGATGTCCCTGGCCCCGGCCGCCTCGAGAATCTCCGTCGCGGCCACCTGCATGTCGTCCACCATGGCCAGCTCGTTCGGTCCCCAGGTGCAGTCGATCCGGAGCGCCGGGACACCCCACTTGTCGACCACCACGGGGTCCAGCATCACCCGGTTGTCGGGCCGTGGCAGGCACTCGCCCCAGCCACCGACCCCGAACGACCAGGGGCCGCGCTCCTGGATCAACTGCCGTTTGAACTCCGCGCCCATCCCCTTCATCCCGCTCCCGCGTCCCCAGCCGCTGCGCGATCCGCCGCCCTGCATGCCGTAGCCGCGCAGGAAGTCCGGGTGCCGGTCCCCCACGTTGCGGAAGCGCGCCACGTAGATCCCGTTGGGCCGGCGGCCGAAGGTCGTCTCGCGCTCGTGGCCCGGGATGGTGCCGGAAGCTCCCGCCTGGAAAATGTGGTCCATCACGTTGCGGCCCAGCTGGTCGCTGGAATTCCCCAGGCCGGCCGGGTGGCGCGTGCTGCGCGAGTTGAGCAGGATGCGCGCCGACTCGAGCGCCGAGGCGCAAAGGAAGACCACGCGCGCCCGGAACTCGAGCGGCTGCCTGGACAGCGCGTCGATGACCCGCACCCCGGCGGCCCGGTCACGCGCTTCGTCGTACACGACGCCGTGCACAACGCTGTGCGGCCGAAGCGTCAGCCGTCCGGTCGCTCGCGCGGCGGGGAGCGTCGCCCCGATGCTGGTGAAATAGCTGTGGGTGATACACCCGCGTTCGCAGGGGCCGCAGTAATGGCAGGCGGCGCGGCCGTTGTGATCCTGGGTGAGGATCGCCGCGCGTCCGATGGTGAGGACCCGCTCGCGCCCCCAGTTCCTGGCCATCGCGTCGCGCACCACCCGCTCGGCGCAGTTGAATTCCATGGGCGGCAGGAACCGCCCGTCCGGGAGCTGCGGCAGTCCCTCCGCCTGGCCGGTAATCCCGATGAACCGCTCGACGTGGTCGTACCACGGTGCGAGGTCGGCGTAGCGAATGGGCCAGTCGACGCCGATCCCATCCCTCGCGTTGGCCTCGAAGTCCAGGTCGCTCCAGCGGTACACCTGGCGGCCCCACATGATCGACCGCCCACCGACCTGGCGGCCGCGGATCCAGTGAAAGGGCGTTTCGGGATCGAACGTGTAGGGATTCTCGAGGTCGTTGACGAAAAACTTCCCGCTATACTCGTCGCACGCGTAACAGAGCCGCTGAATGGCCTGGTGCCGTTCCAGGGCGCGCCGGTCCCCCATGCCCCGAAAGGCCATCTCCCAGGGTTGCTTGTGCTCGACGTAGTCGCGTCCGGGCTCGATGTCCCTTCCCGCCTCGAGAACCAGGGTGCGCAGGCCCCGCTCGCACAGCTCCTTGGCGGCCCAGCCGCCGGTGATGCCCGATCCAACGACGATCGCGTCGTAGGCCTCCTGCCGAGCCACGCCGCTACCTCGCCGGCATGGGAACGCAGCCCTCGAAGCGACCGGGGATGATCGGAGCGTCCACCACCTCCCGCATCACGCGCTCCGAGGTGAAGTAACCGTAGATGGTCAACTGCTTGACGCGCGCAAACGCGGCCTCGGCCGACCCCGGCAGCCCCCGGGCGCCGTCGAGTTCGCTGGCCAGCGCCAGGCGATCCGGGAGCGACACCTCGAGGAACCCGGCTCCGTGCCGTTCCCGGCAGCGCCGGTCGATCGCGTCGAGGCCGGCGAGGAGAGCGGTGCGCTCCGCCGGGGTCTGCCACTCCGCGAGAATCAGGTCGATGAATTGGGCGACGCGCACGTCGGTGGCACCCGGCGTGTCGCTCGCGGGGAGGATCAGCTCGCCCAGCTCGGCCACCAGGGCGCCCTGGCGGGCGTTGAGCGCGCGGAGCGTGGTGGTAAGGCCCACCCGGTCGTGCAGATGCCGACCGAGGCTGAGCCGCACTTCCGGTGGCAGCGGCGCGAGCATCGGCAGGGTGGCCGCGCCGAGGACGTGGAGCAGATCGCGACGGAGCATAGGCGGCTCGGAGGCGGAGGGGAATGCGAGAAAGTATCTGCCGGGTTCCCCCACCGATAGCCCCATCGTCCTGCATCGTCCTGCATCGTCCTGCATCGTCCTGCATCGTCCTGCTACCTTCTCCGCGTGGCCCATCCCCTCGCCCCCGCGGCGGTCGAGTTCCGCGGAGTCACCAAGGCGTTCAACGGCGTCCCCGCCGTGGACCAGCTCTCCCTGCGCATCCGCCCGGGCGAGTTCTTCTCCCTGCTGGGACCATCCGGCTGCGGCAAGACCACCACCCTCCGGCTGCTCGCCGGTCTGGAGGCGCCCGACGCGGGCGAGGTCGTGATCGACGGCCGGGTGGTCAACGCACTTCGGCCCTATGAGCGCCGGCTCTCCATGGTCTTTCAGAACTACGCCCTTTTCCCCCATCTCACCGTCGAGCGCAACGTGGCGTTCGGCCTGGAAGAGCGGGGGCTCTCTCGACAGGCGATCCGCCCGCGGGTCGAGGAGGCGCTCGGCCTGGTGCGCCTCGAGCCGGCGACGTTCGCGCGCCGCCTGCCGGCCCAGCTCTCGGGGGGACAGCGCCAGCGGGTGGCTCTTGCCCGGGCGCTCGTGCTGGAACCCGGCATCCTCCTGCTCGACGAGCCGCTCGGCGCGATCGACCTCCAGCTGCGCAAGGCGATGCAGCTCGAGCTCCGGGCGCTCAATAGGCGGCTCGGGATCACCTTCGTCTACGTCACCCACGACCAGGAAGAGGCCCTCACCATGTCGGACCGCATCGCGGTCATGGATCAGGCCCGCGTGGCACAGGTAGGAACGCCGGCGGAAGTGTACGAGAACCCGCGCACCGCGTTTGTGGCCCGGTTTATCGGCGAGTCCAATCTGCTGGAGGGCCGGGCCGAGCGGGGCGACACCGGGGGCTGGGTGATGCGCACGCCGGAGGGGGACGGCATCGCGCTGCCTTCACATGACGCCCTCCGGGCCGGCCAGCCCGTCCGCCTGGCCATCCGGCCCGAGTGGCTGGACCTCTTTACGCCCGGGACGGTGCCTGCCGGCGAGAACGCCCTCCCGGCGACGGTGTGCGAGGTGATCTATCTCGGCGAGACCCTGCATGTCCTGGCGGAGCTGCCGAGTGGCGCGACTATCCGCGTCGCGCTGCGCAACGAGGGGCAGCTGGGCAAACCCCTGCCCTGGACCCCGGGGCAGGCCGTCATGGTAGGCTGGCTGCCGGAGGACTGCCAGGTCCTGGAGGCGCCGTGACGCCGGCCCGCCGGCGCGGACGGCTCCGGCGGATCGTGAACGGGGCGTTGCGCCGGCCGGGGCCGCTGCTGGTCCCCGCCGGCGGCTGGCTGCTGCTCTTCTTCGCGCTCCCCCTGGCCATCATGGCGGCCTACAGCGTGATGCCGCGTGGCACCTACGGTGGTGTCGATCCTGGCTTTACCCTCGAGCACTACGCCCGGTTCTTCGATCCGCTGTACCTCTCGATGCTCCAGCGTACCACCGTGACCGCTCTGGTCTGCACCGCGATCTGCCTCCTGCTCGGCTATCCGGTGGCGTACGCGATCGCGCGGGCGGGGCCGCGCAAAAATCTCCTTTTGCTGCTGGTGGTGCTTCCGTTCTGGAGCAGCTTCCTGGTGCGCACCTTCGCCATGATCTTCCTGCTGCGCGACAGCGGGTTCATCAACGGCCTGCTACTCCGGCTCGGCCTCATCGACGCGCCGCTCACGCTGCTGTACACGCCGTTCGCGGTGATGGTCGGATTGGTCTACACCTTCCTGCCGTTCATGATCCTGCCCGTCTACGCCTCGCTCGAACGCCTTGACCCGAGCCTGCTGGAGGCCGGCGCGGTGCTGGGCGCGCGGCCCGCCGCGCGATTCCGGCGCATCGTGCTGCCGCTCTCGATGCCTGGCGTCGTCGCGGGATGCCTGCTGGTCTTCGTCCCGGCGCTCGGCTCCTTCATTCCGTCCGACCTGCTGGGCGGAGCCAAGCACATGCTGATCGGCAACCTGGTGCAGAACCAGTTCACCGCCGCGCGGAACTGGCCCTTCGGCTCGGCCGCCTCCTTCGTGGTCATGCTCGCGGTTCTGCTCGGGGTGCTGCTCTACCTGCGGCAGCGTGACCGCATGCCGGGCGGGACCGTCTGAGATGAGCGGCCGACTGCCGCGCTGGCTCGGCGTCGTAGTGGCCGGGGTCTACCTGTTCCTCCACCTGCCGCTCCTGGTCCTGATCGCCTTCTCGTTCAACGAGAGCCGGTTCTCGGCGGCCTGGACGGGGTTCACCCTGGAGTGGTACCGCCGCCTGCTGGAACGCGAGGATATTCTGCTCGGGCTCCGCAACAGCCTGATCGTGGGCCTGACCACCACGGCGCTGGCCACGCTTGGCGGCACGCTGCTGGCGCTCGCGCTGGCCCGGCATCGCTTTCGCGGGCGCCGGGTGGCCGAAAGCCTGCTCTATGTCCCCCTGGTGACCCCGGAAATCGTGGTTGGCATCTCGCTGCTGTCACTCTTTGCCGCGGTGCGGATCTCGCTCGGGCTGGGCACCATCATTGTCGCGCACGTTGCCTTCTGCCTGTCGTTCGTGACGGTGGTCGTTCGCGCCCGTCTGGCCGACATGGACAGCGCGCTGGAGGAAGCGGCGCTCACGCTGGGCGCCGACGAGCTGAGCGTCTTCCGGCGGGTCACCCTGCCGCAGCTGGCGCCCGGCATTGCGGCCGGGGCGCTCCTGGCGTTCATTCTGTCCTTCGACGACTACGTCATCACCTCCCTGGTCGCGGGGAGCGGATCCTCGACCCTTCCGGTCGTGGTGTACGGCATGGTCCGGCGGACGATCGAGCCGACCGTGAATGCGATCAGCACGATCGTGCTGGTCGTCACCGCCGTGCTGATCTACCTTGCCGATCGACTGAGCCGGGGATACGCCCGATGACCCTGCGGCGGTGCACGGATGGAGCGCCCGGTCCCGGCGGCCTGCCGCGACGTGAGTTCGTGCGCCGCGCCGCGGCCCTCGGGCTTGGCGCCGGACCGCTCCAGGCCCTCCTCGCCGCCTGCGACGACGACGGAACGGACCGCGGCGTGCCCGAGCAGCTCGAGGGCGAGCTGGCGATCTACAACTGGTCGGACTACATCGCCGAGGACACCGTCGCCGGCTTCGAGCGCGAGTTCGGCGTTCGGGTGACCTACGATACCTACGAGAGCAACGAGGATCTGCTGGCCAAGCTCCAGGCTGGCGCCCGCGGCTACGATTTGATCGTCCCGTCGGACTATACCGTGCGTGTGCTGCGCGCGCTGGATCTGCTGGCCCCGATCGACCGGCGTTGGCTCCCCAACTGGGGCAATCTCGCCGCGGCGTTTCTGGATCGGCCGTTCGATCCGGGCAACCGCCACACGCTGCCCTATCTCTGGGGTGTCGCGGGGCTCGCGTTCCGCCGGGATCTGGTGCCGGCACCGCCCGAGAGCTGGGGCGTGTTTCACGACCCGTCCTTGCGCGGCAAGCTGACGCAACTGGACGACATGCGCGAGGTGATCGGGGCCTGGCTGCTCTACCGCGGGTATCCGGTCAATTCCCGCGACCCGGCGGAGCTGGCCCGGGCCAAGGCGGATGCGCTCGCGGCCAAACCCAATCTCAAGAGCTACATCTCCGCGCCCGTGAAGACGCAGCTCATCGCCGGCGACGTGTGGATCGCGCACCTCTGGAACGGCGACACGACCCAGGCCCGGATGGAGAACGCCGCCATCGACTTCGTGGTCCCGCGTGAGGGCGGAGTGATGTATCTCGATTCGCTCGCTATTCCCCGCTCCGCCCCGCACAAGCGAGCGGCGCACGAGTTCATGAACTACGTGCTGCGGCCCGAGGTTGGGGCCGCGATCGCGGAACGGACCGGCTACGGGTCTCCCAACACGGAATCCCTGGCCTTGCAGCCGGATCCGGTCCTGCCGCCCGCCGAAGGCGCGCTGGACCGCTATCAGTATCTGGAGGACCTTGGCGAGGCGACCGAGCTGTGGGACCGGATCTGGACGGAAATCAAGGCGGGGTGAAGGCGGGAGCCGGGCCGGCCTCCAGCACGATGGTCTCGAGTCGCAGGAATCCAGGGGGCATCCGCTCCTCGTTCTCCAGTCCCGAGAGTTCCGGGTCATCGCTTTGGTTCAGCTCGTGGCGCCTGATCTCGCGCAATCCGGCTCGCGCAAGCTCGCGGCGCAGGACGGCCTCATTGTAGATGTGCTGGTGCCCCCAGTCGCGGAAGAAGTTGTTGACCACGCCGACGACTCCCGCGGCTTCCGCGCGCACAAATCGCGCCTCGGCCCATTGAACGTACGCTTCCTGCAGTGGCGAAAGCGGCGGGCGAAGCAGCGCGACGAGAAAGGCAAGATCGGGCGTGGCGAGCCGGACCCGCCCGCCGGGTGCAAGGACCCGGTGACACTCGGCGAGAAACCGCACGATGTTGGGGATGACCGGACCGGGTATGATCCGCCGGAGCCTTTCGTGACGCAGTGTCGAAGCAGCCGGAACCCCCGACCGAGCCCCGGACCGGGGACTCCTCGTATCGCGTCTCTCGCTCCCGCGTTATCTTCCGCCGCAACGCGGGGAGGGCCCATTTCATGCTGCAGACCGTGACCGTCCTGTTCGCCGGCCTGGGGGCAACGATGATCATCTTCGCCCTTGCCTTCGTTACCCTCCTGGTCGGCGCCCTGGTCAACGCCATGGTGGTGCTGATCGCGGGCCCCATCCTGGACCGCTTCGTCAAGGAGCCGGCCCCCCCCTCCGCCGGCTAGGCCTCGGCGTCGAGGGGACCGGTTTCCCCGTCGTCCTCGGCGACTCGGGTGGCGGAGCGCAGCGCTCCCTCGTAGTTGATCCGGAGGCTGACCAGGCCTTCCCGCAGCCCGCGGACCCGCATTTGCAACCCCCCGCCGCCGCGCCGGGCGAGCATGGCCATGACGCCCAGGGAGTCGGCCAGCGAGCCCAGGGAGTAGCTCTGGGCCTCGTTCTTCAGACTCTCGAGCAACCGGGCCAGGTTGCGCACCTGGGTGTCGTCCGCCTTGAGGGCGCCCATCTCCTCCACCAGCCGGGTGATCCGCTCGACCTTGGGGGGGATGGTTTCCAGGAATGCGACCTGGGCTTGCTGCGCCGAGGAGAGCTTGCCGGCTGCCATGGGCGGCAAAGTAACAGGGGGGCCGGGGAGCGCGTATGATACAGGGCGATACAGGGCGATGCAGGGCGATAGGGGTCTGAGGACTGACCACCTCATTCGTCCTCTCATCCCCCGCGTCCTCCTCCCAACCCATTGTCAGAGAACAAGATGATCCTGTCGGAAACCGCGATTCGCAGGCCGGTCCTGGCGGCGATGGTGAGCGTGGCCCTGGTCCTATTTGGGATCCTCGGGTACCGGGAATTGTCCATCCGCGAGTTCCCGGACGTCGACGCTCCCATCATCTCGGTCCGGACCAATCTCCGGGGGGCCAACCCGCGGGTCATGGAATCGGCCATCACCGACGTCCTCGAGGAGGAGCTGTCGGCGGTCGAGGGCCTCCGCACGATGACCAGCTCCAGCTCGGAGCAGTCCAGCAACATCACCCTGGAGTTCCACCTCAGCCGCGACGTCGAGGCGGCCGCCCAGGATGTCCGGGACCTGGTGTCGCGGGTGCGGGGCCGGCTGCCGGAGGAGGTGGACGAACCGGTCGTGTCGAAACAGGACGCCGACGCGCGTCCCATCATGTTCCTCTCGCTTTACAGCGACAGCTACGACCTGATGGAGCTGTCGGATCTGGCGGACCGGGTGGTCAAGACCCGAGTGCAGACCGTCCCGGGGGTGGCCCAGGTCGACATGCGGGGCGAGCGCCGGTACGCAATGCGCATCTGGCTCTCGGCGAGCGAGCTGGCGTCGCGGGGGCTCACGGTTCAGGACGTGATCGCCGCGATCCGGAGCCGCAACGTGGAGGTGCCGGCGGGACGGATCGAATCGGAGAACCGGGAGTTCACGGTCCGATCCATGGGCGAGCTGAAGACACCGCTGGAGTTCGGCGACCTGGTGGTGGCGTCGAACGCCGGCCAAGTGGTGCGGCTGCGCGACGTCGGCCGGGTCGAGCTGGGTCCCCAGAATGACAGGAGCAGCTTTCGCTTCAACGGGAAGCCCTCGGTGGGAGTGTCGATCGTCCGACAGTCCCGGTCGAACATCCTCGAGATCTCCGACGCGGTGCGCGCGGCGATCCCCGACATCCAGGCCCAGCTCCCGCCCGGGGTCACGGTGGAGATGGGGTACGATCAGTCGATCTACGTCAAGCGCTCGATCAGGGAGGCACAGGAGACCCTGCTGATCGCCGCCGGCCTGGTCGTGCTGATCATCTTTCTCTTCTTGCGCAACGTCCGGGCCACGTTCATTCCGGGTCTGGCGATCCCGGCGTCCATCATCGCCACGTTCGCGATCATGGCGGTCCTGGGCTTCACGATCAACAATCTGACGCTGCTCGCGCTGACCCTCGCCATCGGTATCGTGGTGGACGACGCCATCGTCGTGCTGGAGAACTGCTACCGGCACCAGGAGCAACTGGGCAAGCCGCCGGAGCAGGCCGCCCGCGACGCCAGTGGCGAGATTGGGTTCGCGGTCATCACGACGACCATCGCCCTGGTCGCGGTGTTCACTCCCCTGGCGTTCCTCAAGGGGTCGGTTGGGCGCTTGTTCAACGAGTTCGGCATCGCGGTGGCGGGCTCGGTGGTGATTTCGGGTTTCGTCGCGCTGACCCTCACGCCGATGCTGTGCGCCAAGATCCTCCGGGTGCCCACGCGGCACGGCGCGCTGTACCAGGCATTGGAGCGCGGGTTCAACGGGGTTGCGCGCGGCTATGCGCGAGCGCTGGGTCTGGCGCTCCACCGGCGCGGCGTGGTGCTCGCGGGCTTTGGCGCGGCGAGCGCCCTGGCCGTGGTCACGTTCAGCAACCTGAAGCGCGAGTTCGTCCCGGCGGAGGACCGGGGCGGCTTCCAGCTCAGTGTGACGGCGCCCGAGGGATCGACGGTCGGCTACACCGACCAGTACATCCGTCAGGTCGAGCGGATGGTCCTGCAGGTCCCCGAGATCCAGTACCTCAACAGCGGCGTCGGTGGACGGGTCAACACCGGGTTCGGTTTCGTCCGGCTCCGGGACTGGTCGGAGCGGGATCGGACGGCCGAGCAGATCCTTGAGGAGCTCCGGCCCAAGCTGGCCGAGATCACCGGCGTGATGGCCTTTGCGAATAACCCGCCCGCCTTCGGCGGCCGGGGTCAACCGGTGCAGTTCGTCGTCCAGTATCCCGACTTCGATGAGCTCTACGAGGCCGTGAACGCCCTGGTCAACCGGGCGCGCGAGATTCCCGGGCTGATCAACGTCGACACCGACATGCGGATCAACAAGCCGGAGCTAACGGTGGCGTTCGATCGCAACCGGGCCGAGGACCTGGGGGTCCCGGTGCGCGACGTCGCCGCGGCGCTTCAGGCCCTGCTGGGCGGCCAGCGGGTCAGCACCTTTACCCAGAACAACGAGCTGTATGACGTCATGGTGCAGTTGAGTCCCGAAGCCCGCGCGACGCCCTCCGACATGGCGTCCCTGCGGCTCAGGGGCCGCGATGGCCAGTTGGTGCCGCTCGAGGCGCTGGCCAGGGTGGACGAAGGGGCAGGACCGCGCCAGCTCAACCACTACGACCGGATGCGGGCCGGGACGGTCTCGGCAAGTCTCGCCCCCGGGTTTACCCTCGGGGAAGCGCTCGACTCCCTGCGCCGGGCCGCCACCGAGGTCCTCCCCGCCGGCGCGGTGGTGCAGTACGCCGGAGAGTCGCGGGAATTCGTGGAAAGCGGCGGCGCGTTGTCCTTTGCCTTCGGCCTCGCCCTCCTGGTCGTGTTCATGGTCCTGGCATCCCAGTTCGAGTCCCTGCTCCACCCCTTCACGGTCCTGCTGGCCGTCCCGCTCGCCGTGAGCGGCGCCCTCTTCACGTTGTTCCTGCTGGGGTCCACGATCAATCTGTACAGCCAGATCGGGATGATCCTGCTGATCGGCCTCGTGACGAAGAACTCCATTCTGCTCGTGGAGTACGCCAACCAGGCCAAGGCCCGGGGCCTGGCCACGCTGGAAGCCGTCGTCGAATCCGGCCGCATACGGTTGCGGCCGATCCTGATGACCTCCGTGGCGACCGTGATGGGCGCCCTGCCGATCGCCCTCGGCCTGGGCGCGGGCTCGCTGAGCCGGCGCCCGCTCGGCTATACGATCGTGGGCGGAGTGCTCTTTTCCACCGCACTGACCCTCTTTCTGGTGCCGGTGGCCTATGTGTACCTTGACGGCCTGCGCGACCGGCTTTTCGGCCGGGCGCGCCATGGCAGGCCAGCCGAGGCGGCGACCCACGCCGCCGCGCGGGTGGCCGGAGCCGACTGAGGGCGTGCCGGGCCGAGACCCCTGACTGAGGCAAGGAACGACGTGAACGTACGATTCTCCGGGGCCCTGCTCGCCGCGGCCGCCGTCAGCGGCGTGGCCGCCTGCCGCGGCTCGGCCGGGGCCGAGGCGCCGCCCGGCGGCCGGGCCGGCTCCGCCACACAGGTGGTGCCCGTCGAGGTCACCGCCGCCTGGGTGGATACCGTCGTCGACGCGATCGCCGCCACGGGCCAGATCGAAGCGATGCAGTCCATCGAGCTGCGACCCGAGGTGGAAGGGCGCCTCGTCGAGATCCTGGTGCGCGAGGGGACCGAAGTGCGCCAGGGCCAGGCCCTCTTCAAGGTCGACGACGGTGAACTCAGGGCCCAGGTGGCCCGCGCCGAGGCCGACCGGGACCTCGCCCGCCAGGCGCTCGAACGTACCCGGCGGCTGTTCGGCGAGAACGCGACCTCCCCCGCGGAGATGGAACGCGCTGAGGCCCAGGCCAGGAGCTTCCAGGCCTCGTACGAGCTGCTCAGCCTGCGGCTGGAGCGCACCGTCGTGCGCGCGCCGTTTGCCGGAGTCGCGGGTGCGCGGCTGGTGAGCCTCGGGGACTACCTCACGAACGGGAGCCGGCTCATCGCGCTCAGCACCGTCAACCCGCAGCGCGCCGCGTTTCAGGTGCCCGAGCGGTACGCCGACCGCCTGGCCGTCGGCCAGACCGTCCACTTTACCGTCGCGGCCCTGACCCGACGGGAGTTCGAAGGCCGCGTCGACTTTGTCGATCCCACCGTGCAGCTTCCGGGCAGGACCATTACCGTCAAGGCCCTGGTCGCCAATCCGAGGCGCGAGCTGCAGGCAGGCATGTTCATCGAAGCCCGGCTGTCCACGGAGACTCGTCCCGGTGCGATCGTCGTTCCCGAAGAGGCGATTCTCTCGATTCAGGGCGGGACCTTCGTCTGGGTGGTGAGCGGCGACAAAGTCAGCCGGCGCCGGGTGGTGCTGGGCGTGCGCACACCGGGCTACGTGGAAATTCGCGATGGGCTGGACGCCGGCGAGCCCGTCGTGGTGAACGGACTGGACCGCCTGGTCGACGGCGGCTCGGTCCAGGCCACGCCGATAGAGCGGCGCCCCCACCGGCCCTCCGAGACCTTCCCAGAGTGAGCGCCGGCCGGTTCGTCCACCCCGCCCTCCTCGTCCTCCTGGTCGCCCCGCTTGCGGCGCAATCCACGCGCGCCGAACGCACGGACTTCGCGGAGACCGCATCGCACGCGGACGTCCTGGCCTTTCTCGACTCGCTCGCCACGCGGGGCGCCGGGATCCGCCGCGGCGTCCTGGGGACCAGCGCGCAGGGCCGTGAGATTCCCTATGTCGTCGCCGCGCGCCCGATGGTCGACGGGCCGGCGGAGGCGCTGCGCAGCGGCAAGCCCGTGATCTACGTGCAGGGCAACATTCACGCGGGAGAGGTCGAGGGAAAGGAGGCGGCGCAGATGCTGCTCCGCGACCTGACTCTCGGGGCGCTTCGCCCTCTGCTCGACTCGATCGTCCTGCTGCTGGTCCCGATCTACAATACCGACGGGAACGACGCCTTCGGTCCCGCCGGGCGAAACCGTCCCGGGCAGAACGGCCCCGCGGTGGTTGGTCTCCGGCCCAACGGCATGGGGCTGGACCTCAACCGCGACTACATCAAGCAGGAAGCGCCGGAAACCCGCGGGTCGGTCGCCTTGATCAACGCATGGGATCCAGATGTCTTCGTGGACCTCCACACCACGAACGGGAGCTATCACGGGTACCTCCTGACCTTCTCGCAGGGGCTCAATCCGAATTCACCGGCGGCCAATCGGTACGGTTATGAGCGCTTCCTGCCGGAAGTCCGTCGCCGGATGCGGCAGCGCCACCGCCAGGAGGTCTACTGGTACGGCAATTTCCGGAACCAGAATCCCGATTCACTGACGCAGGGATGGGAGACCTACGATCCCAGGCCCCGGTTCGGGACCAACTGGTTCGGCTTGCGCGGGCGCGTGTCGATCCTGAGCGAGGCCTACTCCAACGCCGACTTTCCGACCCGGGTCGCGGCCAGCTACAACTTCGTGCTCGAGATCCTCCGCCTGGCCGCCGAGCAGCGGACGGAGCTCAAGCGTCTTGCCGCGACGCCGTTTGCGCCGGATTCGGTGGTGGTGCGCTCGCAGCTCGCCCCCGCCCGGATGGACAGCGTCATCGCGGAGCTGACCCGCCCCGCGGGTCAGGGTGGCGGCGGCTTTTCCAGACGGCAGCGCACCGGCGAGTTCCGCACCTTCTGGATGCCGGTCTTCGACCGCTTCACCGCCCGGCGGACCGAGACGATGCCGGCCGCCTACCTGCTCCCCGCCCAGCACCGTCATGTGGTGGAGAACCTGCGCCGGCACGGCATCCGGGTGGCCCGGCTCCTGGCCCCATGGGAGGGCGCGGCGCAGGCGTTCCGGGTGGACAGTCTGATTGCGAACCCCGGCGTCTTTGAAGGTCACCGCGAAGTGCGCGTCGAGGGCCGGTGGAGAAACGCGCCCGCCGTGGCGGGCGAAGGCTGGTTTCTGATTCCCACCGCGCAGCGCCTGGGCGTCCTGGCGGCCTATCTGCTGGAGCCTGCCGGCGAGGACGGATACATCAACTGGAACTTTTTCGACCGGGACCTGCGCCGCGGACGCGACGCCCCGGTCCTCAGGCTCCCGGCGCTGCCTGCCGTGACCACCGCGGAGGTCCCTTAGATTCCCTCGATGCTCACGCTCGGATCCAGAGCGCCGGACTTCTCCCTGCCGGCGGACGATGGCTCGATGGTCTCGCTGGCCGCTCTGCGCGGCGCGCCGGTCGTGCTGTACTTCTATCCCAGGGACGACACCAGCGGCTGCACCACCGAAGCCTGCGAGTTCCGCGACAACTGGAAGGCCGTCCAGGCGGCGGGCGCCGTCGTCCTTGGCGTGTCGCCCGACGGGGTCGCCAGCCATCGGAAGTTCAAGCGGAAGTATTCCCTGCCGTTCCCGCTGCTTGCCGATGAGGGCCACGCCGTGGCCGAGGCCTACGGTGCGTGGGGGCAGAAGAGCATGTACGGGCGGAAGTACATGGGGATCCTGCGGTCCACTTTTCTGATCGACGGGGGCGGGCGAGTGGCGAAGGTCTTCGAGAAGGTGAAGCCGAGGGGACACGCTGTGGAAGTGATCGCCGCATTGCGGGCGACGAAGGGACGATAGAGGACCCGAGGGGACGATGACGACCATGAAGCCGAGGGCGGTTGCCCTGTTGCTTTGCTGGGGCCTGGCGTGCTCGCCACCGGCCGATCAGCCCCCCGCGGGACTGGCCGCCGGAGCCACGACCGCCCCGTCCGACGTCTACGTGAAGGCGGAAGCCGGCGAGAGCCGGCTGCGCAATATCCGGCAGATCACCTTCGGCGGAAACAACGCCGAGTCCTACTTCAGCGCGGACGGCACCCGGCTGATCTTTCAGCGCCAGGAGGTCGTGGGCGAGGGGTGCGACCAGCAGTACATCATGAACGTCGACGGCTCGGGGATGCGCCGGGTCTCCAACGGAATGGGCCGAACGACGTGCGGGTACTTCTTCGGCAAGGACCGCCGGATCCTCTACAGCTCTTCCTTCCGCCACGACTCGGCGTGCCCCCCGCCGCCGGATCACTCCCAGGGTTACGTCTGGCCGCTGGGTTACCTTGAGATCTACACGGCGAAGGTCGACGGCTCCGACCTGCGGCCGCTGACCGACAACGGCGCCTACAACGCGGAAGCGACGGTCTCCCCGGATGGATCCCGGATCATCTTCACGAGTACCCGGGACGGCGATATCGACCTGTACGTCATGGACATCGACGGCTCCAACGTCCGGCGCCTGACCGATCGGGTGGGCTATGACGGGGGCGGGTTCTACTCGCCGGATGGAGCCAGTATCGTCTGGCGTGCCGCCTATCCCGTCACGGCCCAGGACTCAGCCGATTACCTTTCCCTCCTGGCCCAGCGCCTGGTCCGTCCGGCCCGCACCGAGGTCTGGATGGCCAACGCGGACGGCAGCGAGCCGCGCCAGGTGACGGCGCTGGGCGGCGCCAACTTCGCGCCGTTCTTTCACCCGGATGGGCAGCGGATCATCTTCTCGTCGAACTACGAGAACCCTCGTAGCGGCGCCTTCGACCTGTATCTGATCCATCGCGACGGAAGCGGACTCGAAAAGGTGACAACCCATCCGGATTTCGACAGTTTCCCCATGTTCAGTCCGGAGGGAACGAAACTGGTCTGGGCTTCCAACCGTAATCCCCAGAGTCCGGGCGAGACAAATCTCTTCATCGCGGACTGGGTCGAGCGGCCCTGACGCCGCCACCGGGCACTTGGGGGACGAGTGACAGAATGACGGAAACCATGACTGAGACCAAGACCGTGAAGGCCCAGCGCTCCTTTGGCCGCTGGCTCTGGGAGTGGGCCAAATCCATCGCCTTCGCGCTGGTGGTCTGGCTCTTCCTGCGCACCTTCCTGGTCGAGGCCTTCCGGATTCCCTCGGGCAGCATGGAGCGGACGTTGCTCATTGGGGATTTCCTGTTCGTCAACAAGCTGCTCTATGGCGCCGAGGTGCCCCTCGTCCACGCCAGACTCCCCGCCATCCGGGAGCCCGAGCGGAACGACGTGGTGGTCTTCGACTCCGTGGAGGAGGAAGGGCTCAAGGTCGTCAAGCGGCTGGTGGGAATGCCGGGCGATACGCTCGCCATGGAAGACGGCCTCCTGATTCGCAACGGGAGGCGCATGGACGAGCCCTGGGCCAAGCATACCAACCCCGGGGCCTCAGCCGACGCCTTTCACCGCGCCAAGATGCGGGCTTGGCAGGTCAAGCATCTGATTGGAGAGCCCTCGGGCTACAGCCCGGACCTCCAGGACTGGGGGCCCATCGTCGTGCCCGACAGCATGTTCTTCATGATGGGGGACAACCGCGACGATTCCTACGACAGCCGCTACTGGGGCTTCCTTCCCCGGGAAAGCGTGCGCGGCCGCCCGCTGGTCGTCTACTTCAGTTTCGATCCCTCCAGCTGGAAGCCTCTGCCGTTCTTCACGGCGGTCCGCTGGACTCGACTCTTCACCATCCCGAGGTAGGGCGATGCAGGGCGATGCAGGGCGATCGTAACCATCACCCGCCATCGTCCTCCACCGGCCTGGACCGCATCATAGCCCCGGCCATCCCGGCAACGACCGCAGCCCCCGCGGCCGTCCAGAAAGCCGCCCCGGCCCCCGCGGCTGCCATGATGCCACCGGCCAGCAGCGGGCCCACAATCCGTGACATCGCATTGACGCTTTGGAGCAGGCCCATGGTCCGGCCCTGGTCGTCCGCCGGGCTGTGGCGCGAGACGTAGCCCGCTTCGGCGGGACTGGTCAGTCCGAACCCCGCCCCGACCAGCGCCAGCGCCACCCAAAGCGGGGTCAGGGAGTGGGCCGGGTTTCCCGAAGCGGGCAGCAACGCGAGGCCCGCCGCCATCCCGATCGCGCCGATCCAGACCAGACGTCCCTCGCCCAACCGCCGCACCAGCGGGCCCACCGCCGATCCCTGCACCGCTGCCGCGATGAAGCCGATCAGCGCGAAGAGCATTCCGACGCGTGCACGATCGAACCCCAGCCCCAGTTCGGCGAACAGCGGGAACACCACGTACATCGTGGAGAACGAGAGCGTCGAACAGAAGGCCGCCACAAAGGGTGGAACCTGGCCGCGGGACAGGATCGCGCGGAGCGGGAGCCGTGTGGCGGCCTGGCGCCGGCGTGGGGGCTCCCCGAGCGCCCGCCAGGCCAGCATCAGATTGAGGGTCGCGATCCCCGCCGCCGCCAGGCCGGGCGCCGCGTCACCGAACCGGCTCATCAGGGCGCCGATCGCCGGGCCGACGACAAAGCCCACCCCATACGCCGCTCCGATCAGCCCCATCGCTCCGGTTCGGCGCCCGGGGGAGGACTCATCCGCCGCGTACGCCTGCGCAACGTTGAGGGTTGCCCCGAGCCCGCCCGCGAGAACGCGCGAAAGCAGCAGCACCAGCACGCTTTGCGCCGCGGCGAAGACCAGGGACGAAACGAGCGTGCCCGCCAAGCCGATCAGCAGCACCGGGCGCCGGCCCAGGCGATCGCTGAGCCCGCCCCAGACCGGTGCCAGGACCAGGTGCATCAGGGAATACGTGGCCACGATCGCCCCGACCGCCGCGGCACCCGCGCCAAACTGCACGGCGTAGCTGGCCAGGAGCGGCATAACGACCGCGAAGCACACGACATCGGCCAGGAGCACTCCCGCGAGCGCGCCGGTGCGCCCGGGCGAAGCCGCAGTGGTGTCAGGGGTTAGCGGACCGAGAGGGGGCCGGGATTCCTGGAGGCTGGGCGGAGGAGGGGGCTGAGTCTCCACGGGGCGGGGAAGCTAGACCCGGACCCCACGCCGGCCAAGGTGGCCCTCTCGTTGCTCCCCCTTGGCCCGCTCCCTAGATTCCCGGGAAGTCGGACTGACGATTCAACTATGCGATTCTCGAACACTCTGCTCGCCGGAATGGCCCTGCTCCTGGGCTGTGCCGGAGGCATGCGCACCAGCCCGGTGACCGCGGCGGAGGAAGCCACCCTCGAGGCCGAGGCCGAGCGTTTTGCCTCCAACGCCGATCAGTTGACCCGGATCGGGATTCGCTACTACGAGGGTGGCCGGTATACCCGGGCTGCCGACGTGCTGACCGCCGCGCTGGGTGTGCAGCCCAGTTTCGCGGCCGCCGTGTATCTGGGGCTGGCGCAAGAGGGGATGCAGCGCTACGAGGAAGCGGAAACGGCGTATCGCGCCGCCCGGACGTTCCGCGTTTCGGCCGGCCAACGAGAAGAGCTCGACCGCCGGCTTGCCGCGCTCAGCCTGGTGCGGCTGACCGCGGAGGCTCGGGCGGCCATCGCCCGCGAAGCGGAGCTGTCCCGCCTTCCTGCTCTGCCGCGGTCGGTGGCGGTACTTCCCTGGCGGTTCGTCGGCGAGAACCGGCGGCTTGCGCCCCTGGGCGCGGGCGTTCCCCATCTGGTAATGACCGACCTGGGGCGCATTTCCAGTCTGACCCTGGTGGAGCGGGAACGGGTCGATGCGTTGGTCGATGAAATCTCCCTCGCCACCAGCGGGCTTGTGGACTCGGCCACCGCGGTGCGCTCCGGGCGGCTGCTCCGCGCGGAATGGGTCGTGGCCGGCCTGGTGCGGCAGACCACCAACGGCGTGCGCCTGGAGGCCAAGATCTACCGCACCTCTGACGCCGCCGAGCAGGCCGGCGGCAGCCAGCAGGACAGGGTGGAACGGCTCTTCGATATGCAGAAGGCCCTCACCCTGGCCCTGGTCGAGCAGCTCGGCGTGCCCGTGACCCCGGCCGAGCGCCGGGCGGTGAGCGAGCGGCCCACCGCCGATCTCCAGGCATTCCTTGCCTTCAGCGAAGGGGTGGCCGCGCAGGGCCGCGGCGACTACCGGGCGGCCGGCGGACTCTTCGCCCTCGCGGCCGGACGTGACCCAGCCTTCGGGATGGCCCGAAGCCTCGGGGTGCTCAACCAGATGCTGATCGCGGCCGAGGCGTCGAATCGCGCGACCCTCGCGCGCCTGGCGTCGCCGAGCGCGGGGAACAGCGCGGAGCTCCGCGCCGCCGCCCTGGTCGGCGCCGTGCAGGCCGTGGCCCCCACCACGGGAGGGGAGCTCGACCTCCGCACCCGCGCTCCGGGCTGGCAGTCCCACCTGCCGGAAACCCTGGGACAGGACAACCCCACCAAGATCGCCATTATCGGCGAGATCGTCATCGTCATTCCGCGACCATGACCCGCCGCGCGGCGGCCGGGGCGCTGCTCCTTCTCGCGGTGGCAGCGCCCGTGGAAGCCCAGCACCTTGGCAGCAGCAGCGTCACCGCTGGCGTCCAATCCCTGTCGTACCGCTTCGGTCCGCACTTCGGCGTCCGGTCCCTCAGCCAATGGGCGATCCCGGGCGCGGTGGTGCTCGCGCGCGGTCGCTGGCTCGCCGATCTGGGGGCCTCCCTCGCGTCGACCACGCTGACCCGCCAGGACGGGTCCGCTCTGACCGTTACCGGCCTCACCGATACCCAGCTCCGCGCCGCGAGAGTGTTCGGCGAGGATGCCCTCGTGGCAACCCTGGCCGTCAACCTGCCGACCGGCCCGGCCCGGCTGACTGCCCCCGAGTACGCCGTCCTGGCCGCCGCATCCTCGAGCTTTCTCGGCTTCCCGGTGAGCGCCTATGGCAGCGGGGTATCCGTCACGGCCGGTGGCGCGGCGGCCACGTCCGCCGGCGCCTGGAACCTCGGGCTCGCCGCAAGTCTGCGCTACAACGGGGAGTTCACCCCCTTTGAGGACGCCGATGGCGACTTCAGTTACCAGGCGGGCATCGAAGGCAGGGTTCGCGGGGGGGTCGATCGGCTGGTCGGCCCCGCCCGGGTCTCCCTCGGATTGACCTACAGCACCTTCTCGAACGACGAGTTCTCCAGCGGCGCCGGATCGAGCGGGATCTACCGACCTGGAACCCGGTTCATCCTGGAGGGGTCCTACGCAACCACGATCCGAACCACGACAGTCCTGATCTATGCCTGGGACTTTCTGAGACTGGCCGGTGATTCGGCGGGCACCGACGCCGCCAACCGCGAGAACGTGTTTGCCGGAGGGTTGCGCCTCGGGATTCCCCTGTCCCGCTCCGTCGTGTGGGAGCCCGGTGCCGAGGGCCGCCTCTCGTTTCCCGAAGAAGGACGCGGCGCCTTGGGCTCCGCCGTTTCGGCACTACGAATCCGCGTCAGTCGGCGCCTGAGCGCCATCCCCGAACTTCGGCTGGTCATCGGGCGACTGGAGGAGCCACCGCCTTCAGGAGTAGGGCACCAGATCACGGGGTTCGGATTTTCGGTATTATTTCGGGAGTCGTTCTAGCTACTCACACCGGTCTTCCGGCAGCGTAATCCCTTTCTTGACGCCATTGTGGCGCAATGGTACGTTGCGCCGGCTTTTCCAGCCTCTCGGTGAAACGGCGGAGGCCGCTCGGTGACCGACCTGACCGGAACTCAGATTTCCTCACTGCTTGAGACCCTGCCGGGGATCGCGCAGGTGTTGCGGAGCCCAGTGGCGGATGCTTTTGTGGGGCTGATCAAGGCGGCCTCAGGCCAGGGCCCGTTCAGCCTGCAAGATGCCGACGAAGTGATGAAATATGCGGTCCGCCGGAACCTGATGAGCGCGGGTGAGAGCGAGCAGGTCATGGTGGAGGCCCGCGAGACGATGGGAAAGAAGCCGCCGCCAGCCGCCCCCGTCGCGAAGAAACCGGCCGGCAAGGCAGCCGCGACAAAGGGCCCCGCCCCCGGCACGCCGGCCGCGAGGACCAGGAGTAAAGCCAGGCCGAAGCCCGCCTCGCGAAGAAAGGCGAAACCTCCGGCCAGGAAGCCCGCCAAGAAGGCCGGCAAGCCCAAGGCCAGATCCCACAAGAAGAAGTAGCCGGGTCCTCAGGTCTTGAAACCGGCCACGAGCGCGGTCAGACGGTCGGAAGCCTCGAGCAATCCGGCCGCGCTGGCTGCGATGTCGTCCGTGGCCTCGCTCTGCTGGGTCGCCGCGGCGGTCACGGCCTCGGTCGCCATGACGTTCTCCTGGGCGATCTGCTCCAAACGGCTTCTCAACTCGCCGAACCTGGCGCCGATCTGTTTGCTTTCCTCGGCCGATCGCGCCACCCGCGCCGCAATGTCGCCCATGGCCTCGACCAGCCGGCCGATTTCCTCAAAGGCCACCGCGCTGCGATTGGCCGTCGCCTCTCCTTCCGCGGCGCGGCTCGCCGCGACCTGGAGGGCGGAGAGCACGGCGTCGGTTTTGCTCCGGATCGCCTCGACCACCTCCGCCACCCGGCCAGCGGCCGAGCGGCTGGACTCGGCCAATCGCTGAGTTTCTTCCGCAACGGCGCTGAAGCCTTGGCCCGAGCCTTCGCGTGCCGCCTCCACCGACGCGTTGAGGGCGAGCACGTCACTCTCCGAGGCGAGTTGGCCGGCCACCTCCCCCAGCTCCGTGACCCGGTCGACCAGGCGTACGAGCTCGCGGGTGTCGGCGGCCGCGCGGCGGACCTCCGTCCGCAGAGTTCCAAGCGCCCCGGCCGCGCTGCTCAGGTCCTTGGCATGCTGACCGGCCAGGGTCCGGGTTGAATCGCTCAGTCCGATCACCCGCTCAGTGGCCGTCACATCCTGAGCCGATGCTTCGCGGAGTCGGGCCAGGAGGGTCTCGGCATTACGGACCTCCCGGGCCTGCTGCTCCGCACCGGTGGTGACCCCTCCGATCGCCTTGAGGATTTCGTGCGAGCTCGCGGAAAGCTCTTCACTCATGGCGGACAGGTCACCGGCGCTCAGGCTGATCCCCTGGGCCTCGTGCACGGTGTTCTCGATGACGGACCGCAGCCTCTGGCCCATGCCGCCCATCGCCTGGGCCAAGGTGCCGAGCTCACGCGGCATCCGGCCGAGCTGGGCTGGGCGCAGGTCGCCCTCACCGAGCCGGCGCGCGGACTCGATCAGCTCCCCGAGCGGGGCGTCGACCGACCGGACCGTCAGGTAGGCCGTGGCCAGGGCCAGGCCGACCGCCAGGGCCAGCAGGACGTACACCATGACCTGGCGCGCGCCGACCAGCGCACGGAATGCGGCCACCTGGGACTCCACCTTGACCTGATGGCTTCCCGTGATGGCTCGAACGCTCGCGATCAAGGTATCGCCGGGGCCCCGGGCAAGGTCGGCCGCGCGTCGCGCTTCGGTCACCAGGCCGAGGTCCCGGTAGGCTCGCGCCGCCGCGTAACTGACCTCCAGGCGCTCCTGGTTCGTCCGCATCCGCTCGAGCACCAGCCGATCGAGCGGCGTGAGACCGGGCAGTTGGTGATAGCGCCGTTGCATGGCGTGACTGCTGTCTCCCAGGCGGATGAACTCCCTCGCCAGCGCCGGAGTGGGCCCCGTCAGATAGGCCTCGCCGATCCTGATCTGGGCGGCGACGCCGGTGCTGAGATCGGTCGCCAGGGCGAAGCTCCTGGTCAGCAGGTCCTGCTCTTTTGCCACGGCCTGCCCCTGGCGGCGCAGACTTCCGATGCCGACGACCCCGAGCGCAATGAAGAGCACCACCAGGAGGGAAAGGCCCGCGGTCACCCGGCTCCGAAGGCTCCCGAGCAGCGTCATCGCCGCTCCACCGCGACCAGGGTCCCAAGCTGGATCAACCCGATATGCACAGGCCGAGGAGCGAGACCTCCCTGTTCATCGAAGGTGATCAGGCCGGTGACACCCTGGAAGGGCGGAAGCTCCCGACCGGTCTGGGACAGGACACGCAGGACCGCAGCGCGTTGGGGCCTGGCGCGCTCGGCCGCGTCCCGCAGCAAATACACGGCGTCGTAGGCCGAGGCGGCAAGCTGGCCAGGCGGTCGCTCGTCAGGGTGGGCTTGGCGGTACTCGGCAACAAAGCGCTGGTTCTGGGCCGCCGGGTGGGATGGGAGGTACGTGGCGGTCCGGGTGATGCCCTCGGCGATGCCTCCACTCGCTTCAAGGCCCTCGAGGGATTCCGACCCGAGGACCGGCAGCTCCAGGCCGGCGCCGCGCAGGGCTCGGAGCAAGGACTCTGCCTCCGCCACGTCGGCCGCGAGGATCATGAACTCGATGCCCGGCGTTGCCAGAAGCCATTCCAGGTAGGCGGCCTCGACCGCGCGTCCGGTCAGGAAGGGGAAGGCGGCGGCGACGATGCCCCCGATGGCCTCGAAGCGGGCCGAGAACGCCTGGCGGATCTCGCGCCCGTATGGGTCATTGCGAAAGAGGATCATGCCTCGTTGCAGGCCCAGGCCACGCCGGACCCAGGTGGCCAGGGCGGTCCCATGCTCCGCGGCGGTCGGGGCGAGACGGAACACATGCGGGCCGGTCTCGGCGATCGTGGCCGGCATGGCCGAGGGCACCAGCAGGGGCGTCGGGGTGTTCGCATCGGCGTGGACGGTCGCCGCGGCGAAGCTCTCGGCGATGCCACCGTGCCCTATCACCGCGATGACGTCGGCCGCTCTCAGCGCCGTCGCCACTGCAACGGCCGAGTCGGCATTCCCTCCGTCATCCCCGATCACCAGCTCCACCAGGCGCCCCTCGATGCCCCCAGCGGCATTGATCTCGTGCACCGCGAGCTCCGCGCCGCGCTGCAGCGCCTGGCCTTCGGCTCGCCCGAGCGGACCCGCGAGCCCTATCAGAATCGGTTCCGAGTGCCGGCCACACGCGGCCGAACACAGCAGAATGCCCCAGACGGCGCGTCTCACTGATGCCTCGGTGGCAATGGCCCAAGGCCGTCGAGCAGCCGGCCGTCCACCAGACTCACCGATAGGGCCACAGCGCCGGATTCGACGCGCGTGGTGAGCCGGATCATCCGGCCTCGACGCACCCATTGCCAGGTCTCCTGGCCACGGTCTCGCTTGGGGGCGACGACCCCGAACCGGGTGGCGAGATGCTGAAGCCAGCTGGCGGCTGTGGCGGCGGTGGTGACGCGGCGCAGCAGCAGCACCGCCGCGCTGTCGTGCACCAGGGAGCCCGTAATCGTCAGCATGGCGCCGGCGGGGTCCTCCAGCGTACCCAGACATTCGGCGAAGCGACGATCGACGGCGGAGCGCCGGCATTGCCAACTGCCGCGGGCTTCGGCCAGCCCGGCCTCGATCTCGACGCGCGACGCGCCGGGGCGGAGACCCAGAAAGTCGAGCGGACCCGCAGCGCTGCTCTGCCCGCTCAGGACCGCGGGGGCCGCCACGAGCGCGGCCAGGACCCCCGGCAGCAGCCGGGGGCACGCCCTCGGTTCGCTAGGAGGCCTTGCGAACGTTGCTGGCCTGAAGGCCTTTCGGGCCCTCGACGATCTCGAAATCCACCCGGTCGCCCTCCCGCAGGGAGCGGTACCCGTCCATTTGGATGGCCGTGTGGTGGACGAAGACATCCTTCCCGCCTTCTTGCGCGATGAAGCCGAACCCCTTCGCATCATTGAACCACTTGACCGTTCCCTGCGCCATCGGTGCTACCTCTCAGATTGCTGGGAGTACGCGACTCCGTGGAACCTCCGGCCTCCACTGGACCGGACAAAAAAACCGTCCGGTCGTCGCGACCGGGCGGTGAACGGTTCACTCAAGATGTGAAGACGACGGAGTACCGCGAAACCATGGAGCCAAAGTCCACCCCGCTTGGGCATTTGTCAATACGAGCCCCGGAGGCCGCGTCTCCTTCGCGCGGGCCCCTTCTCCTACCGGCGGTCTCCCGGCCCGCTTACCCTTCTCGAATGGAGACGTCCGAGTCGATGGCGATCCGCGAGTTTGCCGACCGAGCCGAGGCCCTCGGCCATTTCATCCGTCGGGCCGGCGAGGCCCCCAGGCTTCTGGCCTTCGACGACGTGGCCGGATGCCCGATCGACACCGCCCTCGCCGCGCTGGAGTGGACCCGCGTCGTGGGAATTCTGCCCGACGACGACCTGCTGCATGCCGCCCGGCTCACTTCGGAAACGGCCGCCGCCATGGTGGAGCGCCGCATTGACGAAAGTCGGCGCTATGTCTACCTCGGGCCCAGACTCGACGCGCCGCTGATGGACGTATTCGAAGGCAAGGTGCTCTTCGAGGAGCCTGGGGTGAAGGCGGTGGAATTCGCCCAGCGCGCCCATGCCCTGGCGCATTTCCTCCGGGCAACCGGGGGCGATGGCGCCCTGGTGGCCCTGCTCGGCCGGCGGGCGCCCGAACTGCGACACATCCGGCGCTGGTTCAGCCAGATCGTCGTTGAGAATCCCGAGCGGAGCAACCTGATCGGTGGCTGGTTCAGCGCTGGGGGTGGTGGGGCGCTGTTCGTCAGCCAGTCGGACGATTCGGGACTCTATCGGTACTGCGAGGTCGGGCTGGAGCCGTGAGGAATGGTCCTGCGTCGTCCTGCATCGCCCTGCGTCGTCCTGCGTCGTCCTCTTGAAATGTTGATACACATTTCCACACCCTGTGTCGGGTGGCCCCATCGCGTGCAGTGACGGGCATTTCTCCGTCCACATCCCGGCTTCTCAAAAGCGCGTAACCCGAAGAAAATAGGGCACTTGCGTGATTTTCAGCGGCCCCTATCTTAGGCGCACGGCAATGATCGGAGCAGAACTCATCAGGGGCTGCATCGATTGTTGCGGTTTGGGCGGATCGACGGGGGAGGGGAGGCGACACCTGGCGTGTCGATTTCCCAGTGATCCCGGTGGACCAGCCGGCCCGAACAGTTGGGGCCAGTCGCGTGCCCCAGCCGCCCTGATCTAGCGCCTCAGGGTGCAGTGTGAGAGGTCGGTCCGCGACTCGATCCGACTCACAGCGCTCGCACGGATGAACCAGGTGGGAAGCGCATCCGGCCTGGGAATCAGCATCGGGGCCTCAAGTCGCCCTCCCGGCAAGGTGAGAATCAGCCGCCGGTGGCGACCGAGAGAAGAACGGCGGCGCAAGCTCCGACCCCGATGGGTCCGTGTGTGGGACGGCCGTGAGAGCCCCGGGCTCTGCGGCCGTCCCTTTTTTGTTACCCCCTCCGCCCCGCGGGCCCCCCAAGCTCCCCAGGCCCCCCCAGCCCCCCCAGCCCCCCCAGCCCCCCAGGCCCCCAGGCCCCTCCCAGTGCTCCCCCGCAGGTTCGGACTCGTCACTATAGCCGAAAGGACCGGGGTGGAGTTAAACTGGCATGTATGAGCGGACTACATGTGTTAATCGTGTCCGCCGACCCCGAGCGGGCCCGCTCTCTCGCGGAGACTCTCCGGGCCGCAGGGAACTCGGTGGAAACTCAAGGCGAACCGTCCCGAGGCCCGAATGGGGGCCTTGGTTCCGGCGTAAATGTGGCTGTGGTGGACATGTCGCTCCCCTGGATCGACCGGGTAGCCCTCGGTCAGTTGCTGGTTCCGGGTGTGCAGGACGTGCCGCCGGAGCCGCTCGAAGCCGTGGAACGGCGGCAGATCCATGCGATGCTTCAGTATACCGGCGGAAACAAGCGACGCGCGGCCCAGTTGCTGGGCATCGCGCGCTCGACCTTGATCCAGAAGGTGCGCCGGTACGGTATCGAGGTCGCCGGGCGCGGTCGCTGAGGCAGGCGGCCCGTGTGCTGGCCGGGCTGCTGGTAGCTATGCCTGCTCCCCTCCGAGCCTCTTCCCAGGAGAGGCTTGAGGCGGTGCCTTTGCGGAGCGGCACGCTCAGGTTCGACGGGCGCGCCACCGTGGGGGATTTCACCGGAGTCACTGCCGCGGTACAGGGCCGGATGACCGGCGGATCCCTGGAGGAGGTCACTGGTTGGGTCGTGGCCCAGGTCGATTCCCTGACCACGGACAACGACCGGCGTGACCGCGACCTCCGCAAGTCCATGGAGACCGACAAGTTCCCCACGATGCGCTTCGACCTGAGCGGGGTCGAGGTCGAGTCACGCGTCGCGGACTCGGCCGTGGTGACCCTGGTGGGACGGTTCACCATCCATGGGGTCGAGCGTGCGCAGCGCCTGCCGGCCCGGTTGTACTTTGACGACGGGGCGGTGCGGGTGACCGGCAGCTTCCCGATGAACCTCCACGACTATCGGATCGGCGGACTCAGCAAGATGCTCGGGATCCTCAAGATGCATCCCGACATCATGGTGCATGTCGACCTGGTGTTCGCCCCCGCCGCCGAGGCGACCGCTCCACCCGAAGCCGGCCGGGGCGCGAGGCGATCAACGCGCGAGTGACCATTCCTCGCCGAAACTCGAAGCGGCCGTTGGCGAAGCCGTAGCTCAGACCGTTGGGACCGAAGGCGACCCGCCCGAGCGAGCTCGCGAGCGCGACGCCGTCCCGCCCGGGCCCGGGAGCGTTCCAGACCGGCAGGGTGTCCCCGTCAAGCGGGCACGACACCGTGAACTGCTCCGAGCTGACCTCGAGCACCGCCGACCCTCCGGAGAGCAGGGCCGCGACCCGCGCGCGCTCGTAGCCCTCGATCAACCGGGCCGCGGCGGCCTCCACCAGCAGGCGATCGCGAAGCCCGACGACTCGCGGCAGTCCGAGAGTGCTCAGCAGCAGGAGCACCAGCAGCGCCAGCAGCGCCTCGACCAGCGTGAACCCGCGCATGGGGCATAGGGTAGCGCTTCATCCGCGGAGCGACCGCGCCATTCCTACGCGACCCGGCGCCTGGGGTCGCGACCTCTGGCGTTCCCGGCGGGTTGGCCGTTCTTTACTACGACTCCATGACAGCACCACTCGCCTCCGCCGCCACATCCACGCGCGATCCGCTCCTGGTCCTGCGGGCCTACCATCAGTTGGCGCCCTGGAGCCTCAAGGATTTGTCAGCCCTGGCGGGCACGCTGCTGGAAGCTTCCGCGGTCGTTCCGGTCAACGTGGCGGCGCGTGCCCGGCCGTCGGAGCGCACGATCCGGTTTTACGTGGCCCAGGGCCTGGTGGATCCGCCGGAGGGTCGGGGCACGGCGGCGGTCTACCGTTACCGGCATCTTCTCAAGGTGCTGGGGATCAAGCTGCGCCAGATGGAGGGCGGCTCGCTGGAGTCGGTTCGGCAGGAGTTCTCCAGCCTCACCGGCGACAGCCTGGAACGGAAGGTGGCGTCCGCGCTGGGCGCCGGCATGCCCTCGCCCGAGGAGTTGGGCGGCACGGATGCGCGGCTCCCGGCGCGGGGGCGCTCCGGCAGGGTGCTTCGCCGGCCGGCGGACGCCGGGGAGGGCGAGAGCGCGGTGCATCACAGCGCCATCGTCCGCCGGCTGGCGATCGCGGCGGGGGCGGAGCTGTATCTGGAGGCCAGTCACCCGCTGTTCCGCCACGCCGCGGCGGACGCCTCCGTCGCCCGGGCGGTTGCCGCCGCGCTCGAAACCGCCGAGGACGAACTGACGTCAAGGTGATTCCCCGCTGGATCACGTCGTGCACACGGGAGGCGCCGGATGGGCTTCGTGCTGCTGATCGTACTGGTGGTGGTGGGTCTGTGGGTGATCGGCGCGTACAACGGGCTGATCGCGCTCAAGAATCAGGTGGTGAACGCCTGGAAGCAGATCGACGTTCAACTCAAGCGACGCCATGACCTGATCCCCAACCTGGTCAATGCGGTCAAGGGCGCCATGGAGCACGAACGCGGCACCCTGGAAGCGGTGATCGCCGCGCGCAACAAGGCGGTCAACGCCGAGGGCGTTGCCGCGACGGCCCGCGCCGAGGGTGAGTTGACCCAGGCGCTGGGCCGGCTGTTTGCCCTCGCGGAGGCGTATCCGCAGATCAAGGCGACCGCCAACATCGGCGAACTGCAGGAAGAGCTCGCCAGCACGGAGAACAAGATCGCCTTCGCCCGGCAGCTTTATAACGACGTCGCCACCCAGTACAACACCCGGCAGGCCCAGTTTCCCACCAGCCTGGTGGCGGGACTGGCCAAGGCGTCCCCTGCCGATCTCTGGATGATCGAGGACGAGCGCGAGCGGGCCGTCCCGGTCGTCGATCTGTCGACCCCCAAGCCGTCGGCGTGAGCGGCGGCGACCTCTTCAGCCAGCAACGCGCCAATCGCCGGCGGTCGGCTCTGCTGATCGCCGGCTTTGTCCTTTTCTTCGCCTGGCTGGGATTCGGCGGGGACCTGGCGCTCTGGCTGATGACGCGAGACGCCGCAACCGGGGGCTATCGCCACGGCGTCCCGCTGATCGGGGTGATCGCCGTCTCCATCGCGGCGGCGATCGCCTTGCACGCCTGGCGCCACGGCGCGCGCCGGGTCCTCAACGCCACCGGTGCCTGGGAGCTGCTCGAGCCGGGCACGCCGGAACAGCAACGACTGGACAATGTCGTGGAGGAAATGAGCATCGCCTCGGGCCTGCCGAAGCCGCGGGTCTGGATTGTGCCGGACCGGGACCCGAACGCCTTCGCAACGGGGCGCGATCCGACCGACGCGCATGTCGCGGTCACCGAAGGCCTGCTCATGCTGCTGAACCGCGATGAGCTCCAGGGAGTGGTCGCGCACGAGCTTGCCCACATCCGCAATTTCGACGTCCGGCTGATGACCCTGCTGGCCGCGATGGTCGGGGCGATCGCCCTGATGTCGGACACCATGGGCCGCTTCCTGCGCGTGCGAGGGGGACGATCGAGAGGCGGCCGGGGCAAGGGCGGTGGCGGGCTGGCCCTGCTGGTGCTCGCGGTCTGGCTCCTGTCCATGCTGCTGGCGCCCCTGATCTCGCGACTGCTCGCCATGGCCGTGAGCCGCAAGCGGGAGTATCTCGCGGACGCGACCGCGGCGCAGTTCACCCGCAATCCGGGCGCCCTGGCCGCCGCCCTGGAGAAGCTGGATGGTGCGGGTGAAGCCACGCGGGCCATGGCGCGCGGCGCCGCGCACCTCTGCATCGTGGATCCTTCGGAGCGCCGGCTCTCGGATCACGAGGGGCCGATCGGCGCGGTGTTCGCCTCGCACCCGCCGCTCCGGCTGCGGGTTACCCGGCTTCGGGGGATGGCGTACCAGTTCGAGCAACAGGGGTCGGCGTCGCCGTAGCCGCGTCCCGGCGCGCGGCAAGCAACTCGTCCACCAGGGTCGCCGGATCGAAGGGCAGCGACACCTCGACGTCGGCGTCTGCGGCCGACTCACCGCCTTCCGGCTCTCGCAGACGCACCAGGGTATACCGCCGCGCGCCCGGGGGCGGGAACCCCTCCGGTTGGGCCTCGGATCCGAGCAGCACCAGCGAAACCGCCGGATCGGCCGCGGCACGTTGCGCGTCTTCCCGTGAGGCGGTCCGCTCGACCTGGAAACCGGCGCGACGCAGCAGCAGCGACAGGATCCGGGCAAGGCGCGGATCGGCGACCTGAAGCACCGCCCGTCCCCGGAAGGGAGGCTCGGCTCCAGGGCCCTCCGCGAGGTCGACCATACGGACCCCGCCGAGGTATTCCACGGCCTCGGCACGCTTGAGCTCGGCGGTGCGGCGCAGGGTGTCGCGGATCCGGAGCAACGCCGCCCGTGCGACCATCAGTCCCTCCCGCGAAGGAGGCGAAAGGCCGGTGTCCGCCAGCGCGAGATCCACCTCCGCGAGGGCGGCCATGAGCGGGTTGTTGAGCTCGTGATGCAGCGTGACGGAAATCTCGCCGATCGCCGCGAGTCGCTCCGTCCGGACCAGCTCGACCTCGGCGGCATCGAGCGCACCGCGCAGGGCGCGCGTCCGGCGGACCCGCTCGACGATCCGGGGCAGCAGCTCGGGCAGGCTGTGATCCTTCGTCAGGTAGTCCTCCGCGCCCTGCCGCAGCGCCGTGGCGGCGAGCGACTCGCTGCCGTGCGCCGTCACCATAATCACGCTCGGCGGATTGGGTCGGCCCAGCAGCCGGGGCAGCAGTTCCAGGCCGCGGACATCGGGGAGCTGCTGATCCAGCAGGATGATCTCGGCCTGCCCGGCCATGGCCACGGCTTCCTCGCCGGTCCAGGCATGCCGGATCGCGCGGTAGCCCTCCATCTCAAGAAGATGGCGGGCAAGCCGGGACATCGTCGCGTCGTCCTCCACCAGGAGGATCGGAACCGTGGCGCGATGGCTCATGCGGCCCGTGGGGGCGGGGCGGCCGGCTCGTCGGCGATGACGCGGGCCAGGGCCTCCTGGACCGTCGGATCGAGCACCGTGCCCGCCAGCTCCCGCATCCGGACCAGGGCCTGGGGTGGGGGCATGGTCTCCTGGTACGGCCGGGAGGTGGTCAGCGCGTCGTAGATCTCTACCGCCCCGATGATCCGGCCGCCGATCGGAATGCCGTCTCCGGCCAGACCGTCCGGATAGCCCTGGCCGTCCCAATGCTCGTGATGACTGCGGATGTAGCCGATCGCCTCGCCCAGGTGAACGAGGGGGGCGAGAATGCGCGCGGCGAGGGCCGGGTGCTCCTTGATGTGCGCGAACTCTTCATCGGTAAGTGGCCCCGCCTTGTTCAGAACCTGCTCCCGAATGCCGATCTTGCCGATGTCATGCAGGCGGCCCGCGACCCGCACCAGGGCAACCGTCTCGGGGGCGAGGCGGAGCGCTTCCGCGACCCGCTCCGAGAGCCCGGCCACCCGGGCCGAATGGCCCAGAAGATGGGGATCCTTGGCTTCGAGCGCGTTCACCAGGGTCTCCAGGGCCGCGACGGACAGCTGCTGGAGATTCTCCCGCTCGCGCTGGAGTTCTGCGGTACGCCGGGATACCTCTTCCTGAAGCCAGTTGTTGAGGCGGGCGCTTTCGAGCAGCGCATCGCGACGACGCAGGGCCCGTCGCACCGCGGCGCCAAGCTCGAAAAGGTCGACGGGCTTGCGTAACTGCTCGACGGCCGCGCCCGGCGGGGTGGGTTCAATCGCCGCGGCGGACCCATCACCGGCGAGAAGGAGAATGGCCGCGGTGGGTTCTCGCTCGAGCAGGGCGGAGACGGCGGTGGCCAAGGCTCCGTCCGCGACCCCGTCATCCAGCAGGATGCACCCGATCGGGGTCCCGGCCATCGTCCGCAGGGCATCGCTCAGTGTACCTGCGGCCCGGACGTCGAACTTCTCCTGCCGGAGGTACTCTTCCAGGGCGATCCGGACCGGCTCCGCTCCCTCGACGACCAGGATGGCCCCGGAAGGACGCGCGAACTCGGGCAAGGGCAGCGGGGTGGTCACGGTCGCCAAGCTACGGGTCACGCGAGGGCGGCGTCAAGCAACTCGCGTCCGCCGCTCAGCCGGCGAACTCGACCGCGACCGGGCCGGGAATCAGTCCGGCCTCCGCCGCGCGGTCGAGCAGGACCTGCACGGCGCGGCGGCCGACCGGACCATAGTCGACGGTCCAGTGATTCACGTACATCGCAACGAAGGTATCCGTCCGCACCTCGCCGATGCCGCGGTTGAAGCGGGAGGCATGGCGGAGCGCCGCCGGTCGGTGGGCCAGGGCGTATTCCACGCTGGCGCGAACATCCCGTGCCACCTGCTCCACCACCTCGGCCCCCAGATCGCGGCGCACCACGTTCCCGCCCAGCGGGAGTGGCAGAGCGGTCTCCCGGCCCCACCACGCGCCAAGATCCTCCCAGAGACTGAGCCCGCTGTCGGTGAAGGTGAGTTGCCCCTCGTGGATGAGCAGGCCGACGTCGGCGCGGCCTTCGGCCACGGCGGCCTCGATTTCGTCGAACGGCAGGACAACGACCTCGACGGCGGGCTGATAGAGGCGCAGCGCCAGGCAGGCCGTTGTGAGGCGTCCCGGCACCGCCACGCGCCGTCCGGCGAGGGCCGCCCGGGGATCCGGCGGCTGGGGGGCGATCGCGACCAGGCGTGGACCGTATCCGTCGCCCATCGAGGAGCCGCTGGCGAGGAGGGCGTATCGCTCGGTCAGATAGGCGTACGCGTGGATCGAGACGGCCGAGACCTCCAACTCGCCTCGTTGGGCGCGCTGGTTGAGGGTCTCGATGTCGCTCAACTCATGGACGTACCGGAAGGGCGTGTCGACCAGTCCCTCCGCCAGCGCGTAGAACATGAATGCGTCGTCGGAATCGGGGCTGTGGGCGACGCGGATCGTACGAGGCGTCGTCATCTGCGATCGGGCGCGGGGGGGCCGGCCGCGATGGCGGCGCGGCGGAAATCCTCCAGCACATCCGGGTGATCCAGGTACTCGGCGCGTCCGTGCTGCCGCTCCGCATCCCACGCGTTCAGGAACCGCGCGCGGATGCGTTCCAGGGAGACACGGTCCCCGGCCAGCTCGGCCACCGTGCCCAGGGCGAGGAGCCCAAGCAGGTGGGACGGTGCGATCATCAGGATGCTGTCGGCCAGGGCCAGGGCGGGTGGGAACTCGCCCACCTGCGCGTACAGAATGGCCAGATGATACCGGGCATCGGCATCTACGGAATCGAGCTGCGCGTACGCCGTGATCGCGTGCCGGGTGAAGGTCAGCACGGTGCCGGTATCGCCGGTTCCCGCCGCGTCCATGACCCGCTGGTAGAGTCGATCGAATCGCTGCCGCGGGGTCAGGTTGCTGATATCGGGTGCCCGGCCGGCGAGCATCGCCGGGCCGGCGCCGGGCGGCGGGGGCGCGGCCGCCTGCGGGTCAGGTGGGCTGCTCAGCAACCGGGCGCCGATCAGCGCCGAGGCGGCGACCACCACCGCCGCGCCGATCCAGGCTTGGCGCGTCCGTCGCGCGTCCGCGCCTCCACTTGGGGCCGCGCGGCCACAGCGATGGCAGTAACGGGCGCCCGGAGCAAGGGTCGCCCGACATCCCGTGCAGGACCCAGCGGTCGCGTTGGCCCCGCAGCCCGGGCAGAACCGTCCGGTGACGAGGGCCCCGCATCCGGCGCAGAGCCGCGGAGGGTCCATCGGGGCGATCCCGGGATCCGTCATGGTGGGCGCAAGATAGCGCGCCCTCGCGAGGGCCTCCAGGCGGGACCCGCCCGGGTTGTGCAGCGCTGGCGAACCCGGACCGTTCCCGCTAATGTGTTGTGGACCCGGGGTCTGGACCTATGGATTCCATCAAGCCGATGACGACCGAGGCGCCTTCAGGTCGCCACATGGGCGACCTCTCCCGCAGCGGGACCAACTGGAGGGTCTTCCTCGAAGCCCGCCCGCAGGGGGAGCTGGTCCGTGGCCGGATTCACTTCGTGTCCGAGGATGTAACGCATAGCTCCGCATGGATTTTTCTCGAATGGAGCGAGCAGGAAATCACCACTCGATTCAACGAGTTCAGTCCCATCGAACTCTGGAAGATTCTGGAAAGCCTCTCCTGACGTCTCGTGTCGGGTTGGCGCGGCCGGTTGGCGCCCCTTGTTCCGCCATAGGTTGTGCTCGTCGCCCCAGGCTTCCCGCGGCCCGGTGGAGCCTTCGCGCGGGACTCGCGGCGCTGGTGGCGGGCGCCGGGGCCGGGAGCCTCGCCGCCCAGCGCGATTCCGCGGTACCCGCGCTCCCTCCGGTCATCGAAGCCATCCGTCTTCGGCGCCACAACGTCTATGCCGCCGAGGAGGCCAGGAGCTTCATCCCGAGACTGGTCAACCGCTTTCATTTCCAGACCCGCGCGGGTGTGATCCAGCGCGAAATTCTCTTCGGCGCCGGCGAGCGCTATGACCCGTTGCTGGTCGCGGAGACCGAGCGGAACCTCCGACGGCTCGGCGTCTTTCGGCGGGTGCAGGTCGACTCCGTCCGGGCCGACTCGGGCGGGGTGATCGTGATGGTCGAGACCCAGGACGCGTGGAGCACCAAGCCCGAGTTCACTTTCCGGACGACAGGGGGCCAGTTGGCGTATCGCATCTCCCTGATCGAGGAGAATCTCTTCGGAACGGCATCGCGCCTGTCCGCGAGCTACTACAACGATCCGGACCGGGACGCGTTTCTCTTCGCTTTCTACCAACCCCGCCTGGTGGCCGGGCGGGTGGGACTGTCGTTGTTCTACGATGACCGATCGGATGGCTACGTGTTCGATGGGGTGATCTCCCAGCCCTACCTGTCCCTGGCCGGCCGCAACGCGTGGTCGCTGGGCGTGGATACGCGGGATGAACGGATTCTGCGCTACTTCGAAGGCGCGGAGGCGCCGGGCGACACCGTCCGCCGGCTACTCGACGGGGTGGACGCCGGATACGGGTGGGCGCTGCGGGGGGACAGCCGCGGGTATGTGCGGCTCGCGTTCTCCGGCCGGCTCTGGCGCGACGATTTCCTGGGCCCCGACGACGAGGACCTGGATGGCACCCGCCTGGCGTATGGGGTTCTCTGGGGGACGGTCGACTGGCGGCGCTCGCGCTACGTCAAGGTCCGGGGGTTCCGTTCCAACCGGGTCGAGGACGTGGACCTCAGCTCGACGGCGCGGTTCGGCCTCGGGCTGACCCCGAAGGCCTTCGGCTACGACGATGACGGCGTCGTGCCCAGCCTCACCGCCCGGACCGGCGCGGTCTTCAAGGACAAGGGCTTCGCCTATGTCGACCTGACGGCACGGGGCCGTTTCACGGGGGCGGGGCTCGATTCGGGGACCGTCCAGACCGCGGCCACCGTGGCCTACCTCCCGAACGACCGGCACCTCGCGCTGCTGCACGGCTGGGTCGGCTGGCTGCACAACCCACGGCCCGGCGGCGAGTTCGATTTCGGCTTCGGCGTAGGCCCGCGCGCCTACCGGCTTCACGCCTTTACCGGGGACCGCGGGGTCTTCACGACGGCGGAGTACCGCTACATGCTGGCCGAGGATTTTCTCACCATTGCCGACGTGGGCGTCGCGGCGTTCGTGGACTGGGGCGGGGCCTGGTACAGCGGGGAACGCCGACGAACCGCCTGGGATTTCGGGCTCGGTTTGCGGGTGGGGACCTCGCGGTCCACGGACCTGCTGCTCAACCGGATCGACCTCGGTTACCGGGCCGGCAACGATCGCGAGGTGTCCGGCTGGGTGCTGGTCATCGGGAAGGGGTTCGTCTTTTCCTCATCGGGGGTGGTGAATCGCTAGCTCCTGGATACCGGGAACTGTCAGGGCCAACCGGACGAGGTGGAAATGAGCGACACTCAGGAGTTCCTCCAAGCGGTGGCTGCGGGCGACCTGCCGCGGGTGGAGAACATGTTGCGCGACAACCGGCTGGCCACCGCGCAAAACGAGGCCGGCACCCCGGCGCTGCTGCTGGCCATGCAGCGTGGCCATGCGACCGTTGCCCGGGCGATCGCCGCCCGGCGCACCCACCTTCATCTCTACGACCTGGCGGCGCTGGGCGACGAGGAAAAGTTGCGCGGCGTGCTGGAGCGTTCGGCCGAGAAGGTCAACGACCGGGTGCCTGGAGGCTATACCGCGCTGGGGCTGGCCTGCGCGGTCGGGCACGTTGGCGTGGCGTCGCTGCTGCTGCGGCACGGCGCCGACCCCAACCTCGCGGCGACGGGCGAACAAGGCCACCGCCCGTTGCATCAGGCGGCCGGCCATATCCAGCCCGGGGTGGCCGTGTCCCTGACGAGCCTGTTGCTGGAGCAGGGAGCCGATCCGGATGCCCCCGGTCCCGGTGGATGGACCGCGCTGCACACGGCGGCGGCGCTGGGCTATCGCGACGTGTGCGCGTTGTTGCTTCGGAACGGAGCCGATCCGGCCGCGCGCAGCGATGGCGGCAAGACACCGGGACAGATGGCGGCGGAGTTTGGCTTCGCCGGGGTGGCGGAGTGGCTGGAGGGAGGGCCATAGAGGGCGATGCAGGGCGATGCCGAAAGCCTGCAGGCCGAGATCAGCAAGGTGCGTGGCCTGCTGTTCCTGCTCGCAAAGGCGTTGCAGAACGCGGTCGCGCGCCGAGCGGGGTGATCGTCCTGCCTCGTCCTGCATCGCCCTGCCTCGTCCTGCCTCGTCCTCAAAGGATCCTCAGCCCAAACGCGCTGGTCACCAGATGAACGCACAGTTCCGCGGTCCGGTTGTGGTCGTCGAGCACCGGGTTGATCTCCACGATGTCCATCCCGGCCATCCGGCGGGTGTCGGCCACCATCTCCATCGCCAGATGGGCTTCCCGGAACGTCGCGCCGCCCCGGACCGCGGTGCCGACGCCGGGGGCCTCCCGGGGATCCACCCAGTCGGCGTCGCAGGAGACGTAGAAGCCGGCGGTGCCCTCGCCGGCCGTGGCAATGGCGTCGGCCATCACGGCGCGCAGTCCGCGCTCGTCGATCTCGCGCATCGTGAAGATCCGAACCCCCCACTCGCGCGCGTGCTCGCGTTCGCCGGGGTCCAGGTCGCGCGCGCCGACGATAGCGAGGTTCTCGGGACGGACCGCGGGCCGCAGTCCGCAGAGGTTCGCCAGTCGAGGATCGCCGAACCCCAGGAGGTGGGCGGCGGGCATGCCGTGCACGTTGCCGCTTGGTGAGCTGTCGGGGGTGTTGAGATCCCCGTGCGCGTCCAGCCAGATCAGCCCCAGCCGCTGGTCCCGCTCCGCGAACGCTGCCGCCACCCCGGCAACGGAGCCGACCGCCAGGCTGTGGTCGCCGCCCAGCACCAGCGGCGCGCAGTCATCCCGCGCCGCCTGGGCGGTATGCAGGGCCAGCCGGCTGCAGACCTCGGCGATCGCCGGAAGCAGGTCGATCGTGGCGCGGACATGAGGCACCGAGTCGCGGTCGGGAATCTCCAGATTGCCCAGGTTCTCCACCGCGTGGCCGAGGCCGCGAAGACGCGGCCCCAGGTTCGCGATCCGGAGGGCCGAAGGGCCCATATCCACGCCCCGCCGGTTCTGGCCCAGGTCCAGCGGAACCCCGATGATGCGGATCCGGCTCATGACGAGAGAGTCTAGGGGGCGGCCCTCGGCCCCTGGCTCACCCCGACGCGCCGGATCAGCGCGGTATGGCGCGGGTCGGCTTTGAGGGGACCGTAGCCCGGATCGAGGTGGAGGTAAATCAAGCCGGCCGACCGCGCGGCGAAGGCCTCCTCCAGACAGGCGAGGGCCTGGTCGGCATCCCCCAGGGCGGCAAATCCCATGGCCAGGACCTCCGCGCGCAGGTACTGCTCCTTGGCCTGGCCGCGCAGCCGGTCCATGATCGCGCTGGCCTCTTCGGTCTCCCCCAGCGACGCCAGGGCGCGCACGATCATCGCATCGTAGGAGCGCACCGCGGTGCCCAGTGATTGACCCCGCCGGAACGCCTTGAGCGCGTCCTCCCGGCGCCCCTGTGCCAGATAGGCGGCACCGATGTCCAGGTAGGCCTGGAAGTAGCTCGGCTCGATCTCGAGCGTCTTGCGGCTCTGCTCGATGGCGGCATCGAAGCGTTCGGCGTAGAGCAGGAAGCGTCCGAGCCAGCGGCTGAAGTGGGCGGAAAGGGGATCGAGCACCAGGGCCTTCCTCATTTCCTCGATCCCTTCCGGCAGTCGGCCCACGGCGGGCAGCACGCTGCCGTAGACGAAATGGGCTTCGGCGTAGTTGGGATTGAACGCGACGGCCTTTGCCAGCGCCGCGGCGGCGCCGTCGAAATCCCACTCGTACCAACAGAGCACCTTCCCGATGGACGTGTGCGCCTCTCCCAGGCTGGGCTCCAACTGTACCGCGCGGGTGGCCGCCGACTTGGCCTTGGGGTAGGCCTCCTCCGGCACCACCCAGTCGTCCGCCAGGTTGCTCCAGCAGTCCGCGATGCCCGAGTAGGCGCGCGCGTAGCCGGGATCCGCGTCGAGCGCCTGTTCGAAGAGGGTGAGGGCCTTCCGCAGGTCGTGCTCGGCGAGCCGGTTGACGAAGAAGCGCCCCTTGAGGTACAACGTGTAGGCCTCGAGGTTCTCGGTGGTCGGCTTCACCAGTACCTGCTCCTGCTCGCCGATCAGGCGGACTTTCAGCGCATCGACGATCGCCCGCGAGATCTCTTCCTGGATCGCGAACACGTCCTCCAGTTGCCGGTCGTAGGTTTCGGACCAGAGCTGGTAGCCTGTCGCGCAGTCTACCAGCTGCGCGTTGATCCGGATCCGGTTGCCGATCTTGCGTACGCTCCCCTCCAGCACCGAGCCTACCCCGAGCTTCTCCCCCACGTGCCGGATGTCGATCTCCTTCCCCTTGAACGCGAACGAGGAGGTGCGGGAGGCGACCTGCACGTCAGGGACCTTGGCGAGGGCGTTGATGATGTCCTCGGTCATCCCGTCGCTGAAATACTCGTTCTCCGGATCGGCGCTCATGTTGGTGAGCGGGAGCACGGCGATCGACTTCGCCGCCGCGTCCGCCGCGCCGGTCCGCGCCCGCATCCCGCCGCCCGGCGTCTGCCCATCGCGCCGGATCTCCACCAGCACCTGGGCGAAATCGCCGGTGGTGGGGTAGCGGTCGACCGGGGTGCGCGCCAGCGCGCGGATCACGGCGGTGTCCAGGGCCCCCGGGATGTCGCGCATCGCCTTGGGATGCGGCACCGGAGAGATGAAGCGTTTGGTGATGATCGCCTGCGCGGTTGGGCCGGTGTAGGGCTGCTCGCCGGTCAGCATTTCGTAGAGCACGCAGGCCAGGCTGTACTGGTCGCTGCGCCCGTCGACCTCGTCGTCCGCCGTGGCCTGCTCGGGGCTCATGTACGCCGGCGTCCCCAATGCCAAACCGGTCTGCGTCAAAGAGCCCCCGACCGCACTCGCCGCCTTGCCGATCCCGAAATCGGCCACGAGCGCGGCGCCCTCGTGCAGCAGGATGTTCTCCGGCTTGATGTCGCGGTGGATCACCCCATGCCGGTGGGCGTAGTCGAGCGCCGAAGCGATCTCGCAGGTGATCCGGAGCGCCTCGTCGATCGGCAGCAGGCGTTCGCGCGTCAGCCGGTCCCGCAGAGACTGCCCTTCCATGTTCGGCATGACGTAGAACAGCAGGCCGTCCGACTCGCCCGAGTCGTGGACCGGGAGGATGTGCGGGTGGGTGAGACCGGCGGCGAGGCGGATTTCCCGGTGAAACCGGTCGGATCCGATCTCGCCGGCGACCTCGGGGCGGAGCACCTTGATGGCGATATTGCGATCGTGCCGCAGGTCGCGGGCGAGGAACACGACCGCCATCCCTCCCTCCCCCAACTGGCGCTCCAGGCGGTACCGATTACCCAGGCCGGTTTGGACGCGTTGCAGGAGGGAATCCACGCCCCAATGATACCTCGGGGTCCGGTCGCGGCAACCCTGGGGGAACCCCCTGGAAAGCGGACACTGTGGTACGCCCGGTCGAAATTTCCATGCGGTGGCTTGAGGCGATCCAGCACGGCCGCTAGGATTGGTGACCCGGCGCCGTAGCCAAGTGGTAAGGCAGAGGTCTGCAAAACCTCCATGCGGCGGTTCGAATCCGCCCGGCGCCTTGTGAGGGGCCCGCGACACGCGGGCCCTTGCTACTCAGGGCCGATCGAGTGCTTCGCCGTGTCGCCTGCGGCTCGCTGCCTCAGTCGGCCGCCCCTCACCTGGCCGGCAGACCCTTCTGGGCCCACCGGCGGTCGTTGAGCGTCGACCACGCCAGGACAGCGAAGTAGAAAAACCCCGCCGCCAGCACTCGAAAAGGCTCCTCGACCCACAAGCCGCTGCTCGGCAGGTCCGCCGCGTCGACGATCTGCCGGCTAATGCCGAGTCGCGGCGTCGGGAGGATGGAGGTGAGGGTCACCGCCAGGACGTACAAGAGGGCGGAGGCCGCCCAGCCGTGCCGCAACAGATCTCGTCACCGCCCGGCTAGACCGCCAGGTACACGCAGGCCAGGCCGAGGTTGGGTGCCGTTGCCACCATGGCACGCGCCGTCGCCCACCGTCGGGAGACCGGCCTGGGGGTCGACATGTTCATACACCATGCGGCCTCGATGACGTACCAGGGGACCCGCTCTTGCCCCGCCCGGGCCGACGTCGTATGTATCGATGAGCCGGATTGCCTTCGCGG
>Ga0299906_10000161_pt1 | contig 67491 bp, 69 predicted proteins | sample RVTome_14_FD_200259 | JGI IMG/M metagenome (GOLD analysis project Ga0299906, IMG submission 200259) | Soil microbial communities from uranium-contaminated site in the Upper Colorado River Basin, Wyoming, United States - RVT145D125 (version 2) ...
GAGCGGAGGCGGGTCGCACGCCGCGCGTCTAATCCCTGCCTCGCTGCGACATGTGCCAGGCGGCTCAAGACGCCTCGAGTGACTCGCCACAACTCGAACGCACTGCCGGGAAGACGCGCGGGAAGGCTCGCTCCGGCCACGTTCCGGCTTCGCGGTGAGTCGGCCTGGCGTACGCGGCCGGCGTCTCGATACCGGTGCTCGCCTGCGGTCCGGCAGGCCCGCGCCGGTTCGCGTCCAGACTCAGCGACTGAGCAGGGAGAAGGGGCCTGGCCCGGCTCGACGGGCAGCCAGCGTCGAGCCGGCGAGCAGGAGCCCGAGCGTGGAACACACGACAATCGTCGTGACTCGGCGGGACTTCCTGAACGTGTCGCGGCGACTGGTGACTCGGTAGGAGACGGGCTGATTGCCGTCAGTGTACTGGTTCGAGGTGTCGATAATCTCCTTCAGAACTCGCTCGTTGTTGGTGCGGGCCAGGCGGCCCTCGGCCGCACTGGTCGTGATGGCGAGGGCGGAGCCATCGACCCGGATTGCCAGGGCTCCGCGGATGTGCGGATAGGCCAGCAGCTCGGGATAGGCCATTCTCAGATCGGGTCCCGTGACTTCAACGATGGATGTGGTCGTATGTACGAGCGGCGACCAGACGTACAGGGCGGATCCCGTCGCCGCGCCCGCAAGGGTCCCGAGCAGCAGGATCGCGGGGGCACTGCGCAGGCGCATGGCCACGCCTCCTCTCGCGATGTCGATCGCGCCTCGCCAGCCGGGCTGCGAGTCCTCGATGAGCGCTTCCAGCTCGGCGCCGTATCGTTGTCGCCAGCTCCTGGGGTAGAGGCGCAGGGCGAGGCGCATCAGCCTCGTCATGCCCGCCTCAGCCGGCGCGTCCCAACGCGCACGATCGGTTCCAGCGCCGCGAGAGCGTCCTTCAGATGCGCTCGGCCGGCCGCGGTCAGGCGATACGGGCGTCGACGATCGTCGGAGGCCATCGGCCGCACGAGCCCGCGCTCCTCCAGACGCGTGATCGCTCCGTAGAGCGTTCCGGGGCCGAGATCGACGCCCGCGAACCCCCGGATGTCGACCATCATCGCGTAGCCGTGCTTATCCCCGTCGGCAAGGCTGGCGAGGATGAGAAGAGCAGGATTCGACATGGCTATACTACGTGGCACGTAATATCGTATTGCGTACTATCTGATGTCAAGTCGCGGACCGGGCCACTGTCCGGCGAGATAGTCCTTCTCCGCGACGGGCTCCATCCACGTCGTCTTCACGTCGACGTTGACGGCGATGTGCGTGCCGGAGCTGCCCGGCGCCGCGCCATGCCAGTGCTTCTCGTTGGGCGCAATCACGACCGCGTCGCCGGCGTCGAGGTCGTGCGCCTGTTCTCCCTCACACTGAACCCGGATACGGCCGTCGATCACGAGGAGCCATTGCGGGCCCGAGTGGTTGTGCCAGTTCGTGCGTCCCCCGCTTTGGAAACTCACGCGGTAGATGGCCACCGGGACGGCCCCCTCGTCCGAGGCGAGGCGCTGCACGGACGCAGGTCCCACGAACGTGGCCGGATCCACGGCCTTCGCTGGAGCCGCGGATGATCGAAAGATTCGCATGGCGATGTGGTGGCCCCGGCCCGTGCCGTCGAGATCGAGCAGGATGCCGCGGACGTTAATGGGAGCCCCCCGTTCGCGGACGCGCGGATCGGGCCCCCGCTAGAAGACCAGCGCCCCCGCGCGCAGCAGATTCGTCAGGTAGGTGGTCGCGTTCGAATGCCGTCGCTTGAAGTAGAAGAGGCGCCGATCCCCCTGCTCGCTCACGTGGTAGCAGTCCCATCGCTCGCGGCCCATCTCGTTCAGCATCCTGTCGACCGTGGGCAGATCGTCACCGCGAACCTCGAGCGTGGTGTATTGGATGGCCCACAGGTCGGTGAGTTCCTCGGCGGAGAGCTCCCCCAGCTCGCTGGCGCGAGCTCGGGCGTCCTCGACGACCTCGCGGGCGTCGTCCCGCAGATCCGGAAGCTGGGGCAGGTCGGACAGCGGGCCCTGCTGACAGCCGAACGACAGCGCCGCGATGGTCAACGCGCTCAGTGTGGTCTTCATGCCGCGTTCTCGCTTTCCGTGGTCGGCAGCCCGACGGTCGATCCCGTGTGCTCATATCACATCCGTGGCGGCCCGTAATGCAAGTCCCGGGGGAAGGTCGGAGCGGTCGTTGTCGGGCGACACGGAGGCCCAGGCGACCGGCTCCCGGGTTCGCGCGGGCTCGGCTCCACCCCGGGAGGCCGGATGCCGCGAGGTCCGCGCGAAGTACAATCGAGCCCGATCATGGGCGACGCACGCGCCGACTCTGCCGACGTCGAACGACGCCGATCGCCCGATCCGGTCGTCGAGGTGTACAAGCGGGATGTCGATATTGCGCTGATCCGCGAGCAGCTCCGTCGAACGGCTGACGAGCGGGCGCAGCACATGATCTCCGCCCTCCGTCTGGTCGAGACGCTCGGCGCCGCCCGGCGGGGCGGGAGCCGATGACCGACTTCGAGGGGCTACTGAAGGCTCTCGCCGAGGCCGACGTCAGGTTCATCCTGGTTGGCGGCTTCGCCGGTACACTGCATGGCTCGCCGCGCGTCACCATCGATCTCGACGTGGTGTACGACCGCGATCGCGAGAACCTCGAACGCCTCGTAACGGCTCTTTCGCCGCTGTCTCCATACCTCCGCGGCGCCCCGCCGGGCCTTCCGTTCAGGCTCGACGTTCCGACACTGGAACGCGGCCTGAACTTCACGCTCACGACGAGTGCCGGCGACCTCGATCTGCTCGGAGAGATCGCCGGTGGCGGCGGCTACGAGCAGCTTCGTGCACACTCGACCGCGGTGCGCGTCTTCGACCTCGACGTGATGGTCGTGACGCTTCCGTGGTTGCTCCGCCTCAAGCGTGCGGCCGGACGTCCCAAGGATCTCGAGGCCATCGCCGAGCTCGAGCTCCTGCTCGACGAACAGGAGCGCGGCGAGGCGGAGAATCGATGAGGGCGTTCCCGAGGTGTCGCGGCGTGCGCCGCGCGGGCGTCGCTTTCGCAGGGTGTCTCGTGGCGGCGACGGTGGCGACTCCGGGACAGGAGCTCGGGGCCGGACAACCGTCGCCGGGCGCGGCGCCGTCGGAAGCGAATCACTTCATCGAGACGCCGGCCGGCTGGGTGCATCCGGTGACGCCCTGGGGGGATCCCGACCTGCAGGGGACGTGGCCGGTCTCCTTCGTGGGGAGCGTCCCGTTGCAGCGCTGTGCGCCGGCGTTCGGCGGGGGGCCCAGGCCGGGGAGCGAGCCCTGCGACCGCAGTGTGGCGTTCGTGGACGAGGAGACGTACCGCGCCCGCCTCGAGCGTGCCGCGCGGCGGACCGATCGCCATGCGGAGGCGATCGCGGACAGCGATTTCGGTGCCGCGCTTCAGTCGGGCACCGTGGATCCGACGGCCCCGCAACGGCAGGCGTCGCTCATCGTGGACCCGCCAGACGGACAGCTCCCGCCGATGACACCGGAGGGAGAACGGCTCTCGGCGCTGATGCGCAGCAGTTGGTCTCTGTCGCCGGACGAGCACCAGGTCTGGGACTCGCCGCTCGACTTCGACACCTGGGACCGCTGCATCACGCGCGGCATGCCGTCCTCGATGATGCCCTTCCGCTACAACAACGGGATCGAGATCCTCCAGGCTCCCGGATACGTTGTCCTGAACCTGGAGATGATCCACGAAGCCCGGATCGTGCCCGTGGACGGCCGGTCCCCGCTCGACTCCGCCATCAGGGGATGGATGGGCGAGTCCCGGGGGCACTGGGAAGGAACGACGCTCGTCGTCGTGACGACCAACTTCAGGGCGGGGGCCTCGGCGACCAACATCGGCGTGGACGGCTCCCCCGAGGGGAACCGGTTTCCCACGAGCGAGCGGATGGTCGTCACCGAGCGATTCTCACGGCTGAACGACGACATGCTGCTCTACGAGATCACGACAGACGATCCGGTCGTGCTCACGCGGCCGTGGACGGCCCGCTACCCGCTGAGGCTCGACCTCGGGTACCAGTGGTGGGAGTACGCCTGCCACGAGGGCAACCGTACGATCATGGACTACATCACCGCGTCGCGCGCCGAGCAGGAAGCAGCCGGGAGCCGGTAGCGCTGGTGCCAGGGAGGGCGCTGTTCACGCGGTCTTCGTGACGTTCTGCAGCGTGCCCTGCACGGTGATCACGCCGAGCGCCGGGTCGTCCGGGGTGATCACGAAGGTCATATTCCCGGTCAGTGCCGTCCCGCTCGTGGTCGTGCGCCAGCTCGCCAGCGTGACCGTGACCGTCACGAAGCGTCCCTGTCCCGAGAGCGTCAGCGAGCCGTCGCTGCCTACCTGGCCGGTGACGGTCAGGATGAACACGTCGACCTCGATCTGCCCCGACACGCTCGTGCCCGACTGCGTGAGCGTGGCCTCCAGGAACCCAGTCTGGGGCAGGCCGGCGCACTGGTTCCCCCCTCCGGTCTCCGAGCAGGCCGTCCGGAGGTACTCTCCGGTCCAGGTGCCCTGGAAGTTGGCGGTTGTACCGGAGGGGCCGGTGGGCGAGTCTTCGGACTTCAGGCAGCCGAGGGTGCAGAGCGCCGCGACGACGAGGACGAGGGCGCGTGACATGGCTGTTTCCTGTACCACCCGGATATGACGAATCGGTTTCCGACGCCAGCATTCCCTAGAGAATCCGCTTGCCCAGGGCCGACAGCGCGAGCTCGACGGCGAGCTCCGCCGTGGCGTTGCGGAGGTCGAGCGTCGGATTGACCTCCACGAGGTCCAGCGCCACGAGCTGTCTGGAGTCGGCCACCAGCTCCATCAGCAGGTGCGCCTCCCGGTAGCTGAGGCCTCCCTTGACGGGCGTGCCGACGCCCGGGGCGTAGGTCGGGTCGCAGGCATCGAGGTCGACCGAGACATGGATGCCGGCCGTGCCCTTCGAGGCGAGCGCGATGGCCCGCTCGGCCACGACGGCCATGCCGTGGCGATCGATGTCGCCGATGGTGAACACGTGCACGCCGGCCGTACGGATCTCGTCCTTCTCGCGCTCGTCGAGGTTGCGGACGCCGACGAGCACCGTGTGCTCCGGGCGTACCGACGGTGAGTCGCCGATCGAGGCCAGCTCCTCCGGCGCGTGCCCGAGCAGCGCGGCCAGCGGCATGCCGTGGACGTTGCCCGTGGTCGTCGTGGCCGGCGTGTTCATGTCGCCGTGCGCGTCCACCCAGATGAGGCCCACGGGGTGGTACGTCGTCCGGCGCAACCAGTCTGCCGTGGCGGCCACCGAGCCGGCCGCCAGGCTGTGGTCGCCGCCGACCACGACGGGCAGCGCCCCGGCCTCGAGCGACACCATGAGACGGGCGTAGAGGTCGCGGCACACGCCGGCAATCTCCTCGATGAACTTCTTGCGATCGTCGGTGCGCCGACGGGTCTCCGGAATCGGCGCCGGCACGTCGCCCTCGTCGAGGATCGTCCGTCCGAGCGCGGCAATGCGACGGGCCAGACCGGCGATCCGCAACGCGGACGGCCCCATGTCGACGCCGCGCCGGCCGCCCCCGAGGTCGAGCGGCACGCCGATGACGTGTACCGGCCTCACGCCTGCCTCCGCTCACGCGCGACCACGAAGGTGGCGGCGCGCGCGCCGGTGGCCCGGCCATCGGCGATGCAGTCGGGGATGCCGATGGCGCGAAAGCCGCTGCCGGTGACGAACAGTCCCGGACGCGCGGCCAGTCGCGTGTCGATCTCGGCGAGGCGCTTCAGGTGTCCGACTTCGTACTGCGGGCTCTGGCGCGTCCAGCGGTAGAGACGGGTGTGGATCGGCTCACCCCTGATGCCGAGCAGCTCTTCCAGCTCGCGGCGCGCGATGGCCACGAGCTCGGCATCGCTCGACTCGAGCCGGCGCGGGTCGCGACCGCCACCCAGGAAGCCGCGCAGCAGGACGTGCCCCTCCGGGGCCCGGCCCGGCCATTTCGACGTCACCCACGTTCCGGCCAGCAACGCGCGGCCTTCGGTGCGGGGCACCACGAACCCGCTGCCGCGCAGCGGCGCCGCAACCTGGTCGCGCGCATATCCGAAGAAGACCGTGGCGGTCGAGGCATACGGGACGGCGTCGCACAGCCTGGCCAGCCCCGCGTCGACGTCCCCGACGAGCGTGGCGGCCACATGAGCTGGTGTGGCGACGACGACCGCCCGTGCCCGCAACGGGCCGGCCTCCGATTCGATCCTGTAGCCGTCCCCGGCCGCGGTGATGGCCGTGGCGCGCCGTTCGCAGACGAGGGTGGCCCGGTCGAGGGCGGCAGCGAGCGCCTCGACGAGCTCCTCGATTCCGCCCGGCAGGGAGACGAACGCACCCTGGGGCGAGGGCCTGACGTGCAGGGCGCGCAGCGCGCGCACGACGCTTCCGGAAGTCCGCTCGGCCTCCACGAGCCGCGGGAAGAGCGCGCGGATCGACAGACGCTCGGCGTCTCCGGCATGGATGCCAGCCAGGAGCGGATCGGCGAGCCGGTCCACCGCCTCATCGCCGAAACGACGCCGCACGAAGGCGGCAATCGACTCGTCGCCGTCGGGTGCCCCACGCGGCTCGAACACCTCCCGCGCCATGCGCACACGGCCTCGCAGCGAGAAGAGCGACGACCGCACGAAGCTTCGGAGCGTGATGGGAAAACCGAGGAAGGATCCCTCGGCGAGCGCATGCAGCCTGCCGCCGTGGAGCACGTACGCCGTGCGTGGGGTGAGCGTGGAGACCAGTCGGCTGGCGATGCCGAGCTCGCGGCACAGGTCCACCGCGGCGGGCTTCTGGACGAGCAGCGAGTCGGGACCGGCGTCGATCACCCAGCCGTCGAAGCGTTCCGTGTGGATGACTCCGCCGGGTCGCGGCGAGCATTCGAGCACGCGGACGGTCCGGCCGCATCGCTCGAGCTCGTAGGCCGCCGACAGGCCGGCGATGCCGCCGCCGACGACGACGACGTCCGCGTCGATGCCGTGACTCACGTTTCACTCTCAGGGTACCCGGAATCCGGGCCGGTGCTCACGCGCGTCGCCGGGAGGCGTTGTGGACGTAGTGGGCCAGCAACTGCACGTGCTCGACCGGGGTGGATGGCAGGATGCCGTGGCCGAGGTTGAAGATGTGGCCGGTCCTGCCGCCGGCGCGCTCGAGCACGACGTCGGCCTGGCGCAGCATGCGGGTGGGCGGTCCCAGGAGCAGGGTGGGATCGAGATTGCCCTGGACGGCGCGGTCCGTGCCGATGCGCTCCCAGGCCTCGTCGAGCGGGATGCGCCAGTCCACCCCGATGACGTCCCCGCCGGCCTCGCGCAGCAGCTCCAGGAGCGTCGCGGTTCCCGTCCCGAAGTGGAGCGTGGGGACGGCGCCATCGATCGCGTCGAAGATTGCCCGCGTGTGCGGCATCACGAACTCGCGATAGTCGGACGCGTCGAGCGCGCCCACCCAGGAATCGAAGACCTGCACGGCATCGACGCCGGCCTCGATCTGGGCGCGCAGGTAGTCGCCCACGATCGACGCCAGCGTCTCGCAGAGCCGGTGCCAGGCGTCCGGGTGGCCGTACATCAGCGCCTTGGTGCGCGCGAAGTTGTTCGAGTGGCCGCCCTCGATGGCGTACGACGCGAGCGTGAAGGGGGCGCCGGCAAAGCCGATGAGCGGTACTCGACCGTCGAGCGCGCGCTGGACCTGCCGGATGGCCTCGAGTACGTGCCCGAGCGCCTCGCGCGGCTCGAAGCGCCGCAGCCGATCGACGTCGGCGGGGCCTTCGATGGGCCGCTCGATCTGCGGCCCTTCGCCCTTGACGAAGTCGAACGGCAGGCCCAGGGGCTCGAGCGGCAGCAGCAGATCGGAGAAGAGGATCGCCGCGTCCACCTCGAGGCGGCCGATCGGCTGCAGCGTCACTTCGGTCGCCAGGTCCGGCTGGCGGCAGATGTCGAGGAGCGAATAGCGCTCGCGCAGCGCCCGGTACTCCGCCATGTAGCGTCCCGCCTGGCGCATGAACCAGACCGGTGTGACGTCCACGGGCTCGCGGCGGCAGGCCTTCAGGAAGCGGGCGTCACTCACGGACGGGAAGCCGGAGCATGTCGCGCGCCAGCGTGACCAGCTCATCGAGCCACAGCGGCTTGAAGCGCAGCTCGGCGCCGAGCGCGCGGATCTCCTCGGACTGCGCCTCGGCCAGGTAGTAGTCGCCGGTGACGATCGTGACCGGCGTGTCGCGAAGGCCGGGCAGCGTCCGGAGCGCGCGGAGGACCTGCAGGCCGCCGGTCAGCGGCATCCGCAAGTCGAGGATCACCGCGTTGGGCTGGTGCGCCTGGGCCAGCGCCAACCCGGCGTCGGCCGTACGCGCGGCCCACACCTCGAAGCCCTCCAGGCGAAGCATTCGCGAAAACAGCTCCGTGACGTCCACGTCGTCATCAACGATGAGGACACGGGCCGCCGTGGCCCCGCCACCTGGACCGGACACCGGGCAATTGTCTGGCGCATGGAGCGAGGCGTCAAGCAGCCACTGCACCTTCGTGCTATATTCTGGCGCTTCTGTCGACGCGTCGGTCGGGCCGGAGACCCTGACGGCGGTCAACAGGACGTGGCCGGAAGGCGTGGCGTGAATCGTCGGAGGATCTGTTGAGCCCCATCCTCGTGCGGCCCGTGCGCGAGCAGCTCGAGCACGATCGGGTCATCCGCCTGCTGCAGGCGAAGTACAAGAGAAAGTTCGACGCCGCCATCAACCCGGGCGGCGAACGCGCGGCGCCGGTGGGGCCGCCGGCCGCCCCGTGGTACCCCGATCTCGTCCTGCACACGGGGAAGCGGCTGGCCGGGGTGGTCGAGGTCGAGTCGCTCGAGTCGCTCAACCACCTGGAGGCCATGTCACAGTGGGTGGCCTTCTCCAAGCTCCGCGTCGCGTTTCACCTCTACGTGCCGCTGGCGGGCATCGACAGCGCACGGCGGCTGTGCGCGGAGGCACACGTCACGCCGGCGGAATTGTGGGCGTACCAGCCCCTGGGCGAGCAGATCCGCTTCACCCTGGTCTCCCGCAGTCCCGCCGCGGCGCGGACGGCGGCACGTCAGGCGTCCACGGCCACCCCCGCTCGTGCCCGGAGCACGCGTGCCAGCTCGACCGGCAGCCGACGGACGTCCGCCAGCACGCGGGCCAAGGCCCGGCCAGCGACCTCCGCCAAGCCGGTGAAGAAGAAGGCCACCACGACCGCACACACCGCCGCCAGAACCACGCGGGCCTCCCGGACCACCACGTCGCGCAGCCAGAAGCGCAAGTAGCTCTCGAGGCGTGACCCCTTTCCTCCGGGTGATCCGTGACAAGCGGGGGTACGAGACGACCTACCTGATGCACCTCTATCGCGAGGGGCACCGGCAGCGCTCGCGCATCCTCTACGTCTTCCGCACCCCCGGCGGTGTCCGCGTCGGCCGTGACCCGCTCGATGGGGAGGTGCGGCGCGAGCTGGAGACCCGCCATCGGGACATCGACTTCGACTGGGACGCCATCCGCGAGGCGAAGCAGCAGATCGAGATGGCCGAGCCCCGCCGGCGCCGGCCGCGACGCGAGGGCACCGCCGTCACGACATCCGTCCCCGCCGCGCCGGCGCCGCCGGCGCGGCCGGCCGGACAGGTCGCCACTCCGGGCGCGGGCCAGCTCCCCTCGGCCATCGAGGGGGCGACGCCGGACGAGCAGATGGCGTTCCTGACCCACTGGTATCCGGTCGTCCTCGAGCGCATTCCACGGCGGACGTCGGATCCGACGCGACGGGAAGCGCTCACCGCGCTGGCCGAGCGGCTGAATCCGGCTGCGTGGACCGACGCCGACGAAATCGCCGCGGGGCTGCCGCTGGCCGCCGAGGCGCTCGAACGCCTGTCGCGTGTGTTCGCCCGGCGCCGCCGGCGGGCCCGCCGGCGCCAAGCCGAGCCGACGGCCGGTTCGGGGACGCCGCCTCCCGAGTAGATGGTGGCCGACTGGGTCGAGGGGATCGCCGCGGCACTCGGGAACCTCGATTCCCCTGCGGCGATCGCCGCGTTCCTGCTTGCGTACGTGGTGGCGTCGCTCGTCCTGGCGCCCGTCTTCCTGCTGTCGATCGCTGCCGGCGCGCTCTTCGGCTTCGCCGGTGGCGTGCTGCTGGCCTTTCTCGGCGCCGTCCTGGGCTCGTCCTCCGCGTATGCGATCGCCTCGCCGCTGGCAAGGCTGGGACTGCTGGTCTGGCTGGATCGCGATCCCCGCGTGGCGGCCGTGCGGCAGGCCATCGTCGGGCGCGGCGCCCGGGTGATGCTCCTGCTGCGACTGTCGCCGCTCGTTCCGTACGTGGCGCTCAACTACGCGCTCGCGCTCGGCGGCGCGCGCTATCGGGACTACCTCGCTGCGCTCCCCGGGATGCTGCCGGCGACGGCGATGTACGTCTACTACGGCAAGGTGATCGGCGACGTCGCCCAGGTGGCGTCCGGGGTGGCACCACCCCGGGGAACGGCGTACTGGAGCCTGCTGGCCCTGGGGCTCGCGGCCACGGTCATGGCCACGACGGTCGTGACGCGCGCCGCGCGACGGACGCTGCGGGAGACCGGCGTCGGGCCCGGGCCCTGAGGATCGAGTCAGCGACGCGTCAGGCGGGCCTCGAAGGCAAGAATCTTGTCCAGACGGCGCTGGTGACGGGCCTCGCCCGAGAAGGTCGCCCTCAGGAAGGCGCCGGCCAACTCGAAGGCGAGCGCGGGGCCCACGACGCGGGCGCCCAGGCAGAGCACGTTCATGTCATCGTGCTCCACGGCCTGGTGGGCCGTGTAGGTGTCGTGGCACACCGCCGCCCGGATGCCCGGGAACTTGTTGGCGGCAATCGAGACGCCGGCACCGCTGCCGCACACGATGATGCCGCGCACGGCGTCGTGATCCTCGATGGCGCGCGCCACGGCCTCGGCCGCGTCGGGATAGTCCACCGGGGCGGTGGAATGGGTCCCCAGGTCGAGGGGGTCGTGGCCCTCACGCTTGAGATGGGCCACCAGTTCCTGCTTCAGGTGGTACCCGGCGTGGTCGGCGCTCAGGGCGATGCGCATCGGTCCAGGGGGTGGGCCCGGAGGGCACCCCGGGCCGGCCAACGGCACGGGCGCGGCGTCCAAGCCACTATTAACGTGTACATCAAGACCTTACCGGCCGCAACGGGGCGAGGGTATACTTTCACCATGCGAATCAGCGCTAAGCTCATGATTACCGGCGTCTTCGCAGCCTTGGTCCTGGCGGCGCCGTCGATGCGACGGGTCGTCGTCCACGCGCAGGAGGAGCCCGACTTCCGCCTCAACGTCGACCTGATCACGACCGACGTCATCGTCCGCGAGCAGGACGACAACCAGTTCGTGGCCGATCTCGAGCCGGGCGAGTTCGAGATCTACGAGGACGGTGTCAAGCAGGAAATCGTGTCGCTCATCCTCACGCACGGCGGCCGCGTGTACAACAAGCAGGCGCCGCCACCGCCGCCGGTGCAGGAGGGGATCATCCTGCCGCGCAGCCGGCCGACCAACGACGCCGCCGGCCGGGTGTTCCTCATCTTCATCGACGATGCGCACCTGCAGTTCAGCGTCACACCCCGCACGCGGAAGCTGATTCAGGACATGCTGCGCCTGCTGATCCACGAGGGCGACATGTTCGGCGTGGTCAGCACCGGGACCTCCGTGATCGAGCAGCAGCTCACCTACGACCGGCAGATCCTCGACTCGCTCGTCGAGCGCGTCACCGGCGGCGGGTTGCGGAACCGGGACATCATCCAGCAGATGGGGACCTCGCAGGGGCCGGCCGAGGTGCGCCACCGGGCGCACGTGACCTTCAAGGTGGCGTATGAACTGCTGAACAACCTCGAACGCCTGCAGCACCGGCGCAAGGCGGTCATCTGGATCAGCAGCGGCTACGACTTCAATCCCTTCGAGGCGTCCCGACTCACGGAGCAGGCCTCGCGCATGGGGCTCGACACCTCGGACCCCAGCTTCGACCCGTTCGCGCGCGAGGACGACCTCGAGAGCGGCAGGCGCCTGCTCAACGAGGCCGACCTGGTGGGCGAGCTGACCGAGATCTTCCGGGCGGCCAACCGCGTCAACGCGACCATCTACACGATCGACCCGCGGGGCCTCGTGGCGGGCCCCGACATCGACGACGAAGTGCCGGTCCCGGAGTGGAACGCCTACGTCCGCGACACGCAGGACAGCCTGCGCGTGCTGGCGGAGGAGACCGGCGGGATCGCCATCGTCAACATGAACGACTTCGAGGGCAACCTCAAGCGCATCGACAACGAGACCAGCGACTACTACGTGCTGGGCTACTACTCGTCGAACCCCGATCCGTTGCGGCGGACCCGGCAGCTCGACATCCGGGTCAACCGGCCCGACGTCGACGTCCAGTTCCGCGAGTCGTACTCCTTCCGGCCGATGGCCCCGGCGCCGTAGCGCCGGGGGCGGCCGCGCGGCTCACCGGATCTTGGTGGGCCGGACGGCCGTCTCGAGCTGCGGCCGGAGCGTCTCGAAGACCCGCATCACCTCGGCCACCGTCCGCGGCAGCCGTCCCATCTTCGGGTACAGCCATCCCGTCTGCCGGATGAGCGAGACGCCGGCGATGCGGCTGCAGAACAGCTGGCTGTTCCGTACGTCGCTCGCCGCCGCCTGCCAGGGGATGATGCTGATCCCGAGCCCGCTGCGCACCATCGCCTTGATGATCTCGACGTTCTCGGTCTCCATGGTGATCGGCGGCGTGATGCGTTCCCGCGCGAAGTACTCCTCGACGACGTGACGCGTGACCGATCCGGTCTCGAAGAGGATGAAGGGCTGGTCGGCGAGATCGGCGGTCACGATGCGCTTCTTCGCGGCCAGCGGGTGCGTGGGATAGGTCACGAGCAGGAGCTCTTCCTGCATCAGCGGCACCGACACGAGGTCGGTGGCCTCCACCGGCAGCGTGAGGAGCCCCAGGTCTCCCGCCCCCGAGCGCAGAAGGGCGATCGAGCGGTCCGTGCTGCCCACCGTGACCCGCATGTCGAGACTGGGGTGGATGCGGCGGAGCTCGGCGAGGAGCAGCGGGAAGACGTACAGGCAGACGGTCATACCCCCGACCAGGCCGATGGTGCCCCGCAACGACTCCCGCGTGTCGCTGATGGCCGAGACCGTGTCCTGGAGGTCCTGGAAGACCCGATGCCCGAGCTGCACGAGCGCCTCGCCGGCCGGTGTGATGCGGACGCGGCGACCGATGCGATGGAAGACCGGCTCACCGAGCTCTTCCTCGAGCAGCAGGATCTGGCGGCTGATGGCCGACTGGGATACACGCAGCTTCTCGCCGGCGGCCGTAAACGATCCGGTCTCGGCGATCGCCTGGATGACCTCCAGTTGCCTGAGATCCATTGCAATCTCAGGTTACATGCGCTACGTGTATTGATTCAAGCGTGTCGATGCGCCAGACGGATGGGCGTGGGCGGTGGCGAGAGAGTGGGCGGGATGGCGGTGCGGACGACGTCGGCCGTCAGGACGCGCGTGCTGCCGGGGTCGTGGGCCACGCGCTGAGGAGCCGCTCCGGAATCGTGTGGTTCCGGCGGTGGCCATGTTCCTCGCAGCCGCCACCCTTTTCTTCCACGTATGAGACTTCCCGGCTCGTCGCAAGCTCCCGGTACCGGCCGATCACACAGCCGCAGGCCAGTTTCCTGAAGCCAAGCAGTCTGACGAGGCTCATCGGCGTGTCCTCCCGGAGACGTGAGTAGCAAGTCACGTACCGCGATGGCGCGGGCTGTCGAGCCTCCCGATCCAGAGCAACGCGCCCGATTCTCGAACGATCGAAGAAGCCGTGTTGTCCGCGGTGTGTGTCAGAAAGGACCACGAAGCGGCGAGTGTGGTCGCATCTTGGATCCGCTCCAAGCCGTTGGAACGGTGCGGCCGGTGGACGGAGCAGCCCACGCTCAGGGTCGGGATTCCGGACGGGGAGTTTCGGTCGTCCCCGATGCGTCACGTGGTGGGGTGCTGGCCGCGCGCGCGGATGGCCCGGTAGCTCTCGAGCTCCACGGCGCGCTGCCTGGTGGCTGCGCGCCGCGCGCGCACCATTCGGACCAGCAGGCCGACGTGCGCGAGCACGGACACCGCTGCCAGCAGGCCCACCGAGACTGCGGCCGCGGTCCCAGACGCGAGGCTCGCCAGCCCCTGGACGAGGGGAATCACGTTGAGCAGCAGGGCACCGACGAAGACCACCGTGAACAGCGGGTCGATCCCGCCACCCGGCAGCGCAGGCCCGACGGCCATCGCCGTGGACTCCCACCGCGGACCTCCAGGGCCGTCCTCGTAGAAGACCTGGAGGTACCGGCCGATGCGCTCGACGCCCACGTGAAGCGCGTGGACGGCCTCGAATCCGGCGGCGAGCACGAGCAGCGATGGCAGCCCGTCGAGGGAGGCGCCCACCGTCGCGAGCAGCACGCCCCAGGCGAAGACGACGAGGGGCACGAGCGCCATGCGGACGGTCCCCCGGATCGCGATCGTCTGGCGCAGGGCGGCGTACTCGGCGTCGGAGAGGCTCATGGTCGGTCCTCGGAGACTGATGGCACCTATCTTGGAACGTCACCGGGCGGGCGGCAAGGTGGCGCCAGACTGCAGCCGCTTTGCTAGAATGCCGATACTGATCGCCAACCGGCCGTTTGCCAACGAGATGCCTGTGACCACCCCTCGGTCGACACGGATCGTCCTCGTCTGCGGTCTCCTCGTCCTGGCCCTCCAGGCGGGACGGCCGGCCGTCGCCCGCGCCGGGCAGTCGGCCGTGGCCGCCCCCGGGGGCGCCTCCGCCGCCGCGGCCGTCCCGGCGCCGCGAGTGCGGGCGGCCGCCGCCATCGTCTACGACACGAGCAACGGCGAGATCCTCTGGGAGTCCAACGCGCAGAACCAGCGCTCGATCGCCAGCATCACCAAGCTCATGACCGCGGTGGTCTTCCTCGAGGAGTCGCCGGACCTGTCGGAAGTCGTCGACGTGGTCGGCGGCGACGTGCGGGGGGCTTCCACGACGCACCTCCGGACCGGCAACGCGGTGACGAAGAGCGACCTGCTGCACCTGACGCTGATCGCCTCGGACAACGCGGCGGCCCGAGCCCTGGCCCGCACCTCCGACGGTGGCATCGAGGCCTTCATCGACCGCATGAACGCGAAGGCGGCCGAGCTCGGGCTGACCAGCACGCAGTACGCCGACCCGTCCGGCCTCGATCCGGGCAACGTGTCGTCCGCGTACGACATGGCGCGGCTCATCACCTACGTGTCCGGCGACCCGCGGCTCACCGAGGTGATGCAGAAGCCGACACACGCGTTCCAGACCGGTCGAGCCGAGGTCACGGTGCGCTCGACCAATCAGCTCGTCCGGACCGGAGAGGTCGACGTGCTGGCGGGCAAGACCGGCTTCATCCGTCGCGCCGGATACTGCCTGGCCACGCTCCTCCGCCTGCCGGATGGCAGCCGCCAGGTGGCCGTGGTCGTACTGGGTGCGCGGTCCAACGCCAGCCGGTTCTCCGAGGCCCGGAGCCTCTTCGACTGGTTCTCCAGCACGGCCGATTCGCTGCTGGAATAGACCTCGCGCGCCACACGCACGCCTTCAGATCCGCCAGGTTCGAGAGGCCGGTGCCGGCGGCACTGGCGCTCAGGAGGCCGAGTACCCGCGCTGTTGAGCGGCCGCATCGAGCGGCAGGGTCGCCACGGCATCGACCACCGGCATCACCGGCCGGGATGCGTGCCGGCCGTCGAAGGCCTTGAGATACCGGTGACAGGCGTCGCAGCCGTACACCCGGTAGTGGCCGTCGGGCGTCGCAAACGACGTGATCCGCGCGCGGTCGCTGTTGCGGCAGTAGGGGCAGGCCAGTGGCTCCCAGTTCCACTGCAGCCCGCAACGGCCGCAGACGAGATGCCGCTCGGCGGCCGGCGTGATGACCGCCAGATCGGGCTCTCCGAAGCAGAGCGCACAGAGCGGGTGGCCCCACGCCTGCAGCTCAGGTCGTTGCTGCAGCACCTCCGCGCAGCGTGCGAGGAAGGGGCGCATCGACAGCGCCAGGACTTCGTCGGCCATCCCGTTGGCGGCCTCCGCCGCCGGCGACGACGGCTGCGTGCCGAGCGCGGCCACCTGGCGCGCGATGGCGCCGTCGAACCAGCGCCGCGCGACGTCGGGCAGCTTCGGATCCCGTCCGATCGTCTGGACGCGCTCGTACTCGGCCTCGTCGAGTGCGCCGAAGCGGCGCAGGACATCGGCCGTCTGACGGACGGCCAGGCGCAGGTCGCTCACGTCCAGCGGAATGCGGTCGAACTCGAGCAACGGGCGTGCCTCGGCGTGATGCCGCTCGAGGGTTTCGGCCGTGAACTCGAACCACGGCAGGGACACGCGCGCCTGAATGCGCCGCTGCAGCTCGAGCAGGCCGAGGTGCAGGTCGACCGCGTCGGCCAGCTCTGGATGGCGGGTCTTGAGCGCGCGCAGCTCGGTGACATCCCGCGTCTCGGGGCGCGTGCCGCGTGCGGGTCGCTCCGCCGTGTCGGTCACCATGCGATCATACTGGAAGTGCGGATCCTGATGGTCGCATCCGAGGCGCGGCCCCACGCCAAGACCGGTGGGCTGGCCGACGTACTGGGCTCCCTGCCGGCGGCCCTCGCGCGGCTCGGGCACGAGGTGGACGTCGTGCTTCCGCACTATCGCGGGATCGGCGCCGGCTCGCCCGTCGGCCGTCTCACGGTCCGCACCGGCGGGCAGGTCGACCAAGTCGACGTTTCCGCGGTCGTGGCCGACGGGCCTCGCACGATCCTCGTGCGACACGATGCCTACTTCGACCGCGAGTACCTGTACGGCGCCGTCGGCCGCGACTATCCGGACAATCCCGAGCGATTCGCCTTCCTGGCTCGCGCGGCGCTGGCATGGGCGGCTGCCGCCGACAGGCCGTATGACGTCGTCCACGCGCACGACTGGCAGGCGGGGCTGCTGCCACTCTTCGTACGGCGCGCGGCGGCGGGGCGTCCGCGGTCACGCCCGGCCACGGTGCTGACGATTCACAACCTGGCCTATCAGGGCGTCTTCGACGCGAGCTGGCTGCCCCGGCTCGGCCTGGAATGGGATCTGATGCGCGTGACGGCGCTCGAATACTGGAGCCGCATCAGCTTTCTGAAGGCGGGGGTCGTCTTCGCGGATCTGGTCACGACGGTCAGTCCCCGCTACGCCGAGGAAGTCCTCACGCCGGAGCTGGGCTTCGGCTTCGACGGCATCCTCCGCGAGCGGTCCGCCGACCTGGTCGGCATTCTCAACGGGATCGACTACGATCTCTGGGATCCCTGGCGGGACCCGCACCTTCCAGTGCCCTTCCGTGCGTCCAAGATGCAGGGCAAGGTGGCGGCCAAGCGAAAGCTTCTCGAAGCCTTCGGTATGCCGTCGGCGCCCGTGGTGCGACGACGCCCGCTCGTGGGCCTGATCTCGAGGATGGTCGACCAGAAGGGATTCGACCTGCTGGCCGAGGCGATGGACGTGCTGCCCGCGATGGCGGCCACCTTCGTGCTGCTGGGCTCCGGGGAGCCGCGGTACGAGGACGGCTGGCGGGCGCTGGCGGCGAGGCACCCGGACCGGATTGGCGTGCGAATCGGGTTCGACGACGCGCTGGCGCACCTGGTGGAAGCCGGCGCGGACCTCTTCCTGATGCCGTCGCGGTTCGAGCCCTGCGGACTGAACCAGATGTTCAGCCAGCGCTACGGCACGGTGCCGGTGGTCCGGGCTACGGGCGGTCTCCGGGACACGGTGCGGGACGTGGACGGGCCCGGGGGTGACGGCACCGGCTTCACCTTCGAGGAGTACACGGCCGCGGCGATGCTCGGGGCCCTGGGACGGGCGCTCGTCGCGTTCGGCGATCGCCGGGCGTGGGGGCGGATCCAGCAGGCCGGGATGCGTCAGGATTTTTCCTGGGACGCCTCGGCCCGCGAGTACGTCAAGGTATACGAGCGGGCGGCCGGACACGAGCCGGCGGCCGGCGACGGCACGAAGAACGCGCGACCGGGAGCGTGAGGGTTGGCGGCCCGGGGCCGCCTGGAGACGAGAGCTGATGGCATCCGACAAAGTGCGAACGTTGACCGACACCAACTTCGACGACGAGATCAAGCAGGGCGTCGTGCTCGTGGACCTGTGGGCCGAGTGGTGCGGCCCCTGCCGGCGGATCGCGCCCATCGTCGACGAGCTGGCCACGCAGTACGACGGCCGCGTCACGGTGGCCAAGCTGGACGTGGACGCGAATCCGAACGTACCCGGACGTTTCGGCGTACGCGGCATTCCGACGCTGCTCCTGTTCAAGGACGGAGCGCTCGCCGACACGATCGTCGGGCTGCGGTCGAAGGAGGACCTCGCCCGGTCGATCGAGAAACAGCTGGAGTCGAGCGAGAAGCAGCTGGGAGCCTGAGTGGCCGAGCAGAGCGTCGTCATCATCGGATCCGGGCCGGCCGGCCTCACGGCCGCCCTCTACGCGGCCCGGGCGAACCTGAAGCCGCTGCTCGTCGAGGGCCTCGAGGCCGGCGGCCAGCTCATGCTGACCACCATGGTCGAGAACTTCCCGGGCTTTCGCGAGGGCATCATGGGGCCCGAGCTGATGACCGAGATGCGCGCCCAGGCCGAGCGGTTCGGCACCGGGACGATGCAGGGCAACGTGACGAAGGTGAATCTGGGCCAGCGACCGTTCACCGTGACGTTCGAGGACGGCAAATCCGTGACCGCCGACGCGCTCATCATCGCGACCGGTGCGTCGGCGCGCTGGCTCGAGATCGGCTCCGACCGGCGGCTCTCGGGACACGGCGTCTCGACCTGTGCCACCTGCGACGGGTACTTCTTCCGCGAGAAGCCGATTGCCGTCGTCGGCGGCGGCGACTCGGCGATGGAGGAGGCCATCTACCTCACGAAGTTCGCCTCGAAGGTCACCGTCGTGCACCGGCGCGACACGTTGCGCGCCTCGAAGATCATGCAGGACAAGGCGTTCGCCAACCCGAAGATCGAGTTCATCTGGGACTCGGAGGTGGCCGACATCCAGGACGGCGGCAGCGGCGAAGTGACCGGCATGACGGTGCGCAACGTGAAGACCGGCGGCACCACCGACGTGAAGCTCGACGGCGTGTTCATCGCCATCGGCCACACGCCGAACACGGCGCTCTTCGAAGGCCAGCTCGATCTGGACGACAACGGCTACATTCGGACGCATGACGGCCCGAAGACGAGCGTGCCCGGCGTGTTCGCGGCCGGCGACGTCCAGGACCACGTCTACCGGCAGGCCATCACCGCGGCCGGATCGGGGTGCATGGCCGCGATCGACGCCGAGCGGTACGTCGAGAATCTGGCGCACGAGCAGTCCCACGAAGCGCAGTCCGCGTCGACGGCTGGCTGAGCCGCGCGGGGGGCCGCGCAGAACGGAGCACGCGACATGACCTCCCTGGCTGCGGGCGCACGGCTGCTGCTGACGGCCGCTCTGTCGCTCGGTGCGGCGTCGACCGGCGCGGCGCAGGACCTGACGATTACCAACGCCCGGATCGTCGTGGCCGAGGGCACCGCGATCGAGCGGGGCTCCATCGTCGTGCGCGGGGGCCGCATCGCCGAGGTGACTCCCGGCGCGCCGTCCGCATCGGCCGGCGAGGTCATCGACGCCCTCGGCATGTCGGCCATGCCGGGCTTCATCGACGCGCACCGGCACATCAACACCGGACCCGACGAGCGCGAGCAGATGCAGGCGCAGCTCGAGGCCGGCTACACGACGATCCTCTCTGGAGGTGGACCCGCCGAGGGCAACATCACGCTGCGCGACCGCATCGAGTCCGGCCAGATCAACGGACCGCGCGTCATCCCGTCGGGCTCGCTGCGACTCAACAACCACACCCCGGAGTCGGCGCGCGAGGCGATTCGCGAGATGGCGGCCATGGGCGTGAGGTTCACCGGCGAGATCGCGCTGACGCCGGTGCCCGGGCCCTCCGACGAGGAGCTCGAGGTCCTGCGCGCCGTCCTCGACGAGGCGGAGAAGGCCGGTGTGATCGTCCAGGTCCATGCCGTGAGCACGCCGGCGATGATGGCCGCGGTGGACCTCGGCGTCCCGCTGCTCGTGCACCTGCCGAACAAGGACTGGACCAGCCAGGAGGAGGCCCGGCGCGTGGCGGCCGCCGGGACGAAGGTGCTCGCCACGGTCGGCTTCGGCGCGCCGGTATTCGGCGTGTTCGCCGACGACAACCAGCCGCGCTTCCGCGACGGGCGCCCGTGGCCGGAGTCGATCGTCGACGGCGTCGGTCTGGGCGAGGAAGCCGGCTACATGCCGGTGAACGCGCGGACGCTGTTCGACGCCGGTGTGGTCCTCGGCTACTGTACCGACACGCGGTACGACCCGCTCGCCGGGCTCGAGCACGAGCTGCGCTCGTTCAACCTGATGTTCTCGATGCCGGACATCATCCAGATCATGGGGCCCAACACGGCGTCCTACATCCAGATGGGCGACGAGCTCGGCACGCTCGAGACGGGCAAGATCGCCGACATCATCCTGCTGGACGGCGACCCGCTCGAGGGCTACTGGAACCTGCTGAAGACGAAGGTGGTCGTCAAGGGCGGGAACGTCGTCGTCGACAAGCGCTGACGGCAGCGTGCCCGACGCGCCCTGCGGCGCGCCGGGCACGATCCATCCGTCGTCCGGCCGGCTACTGGAGCCGCTTCGAGCCGGTGTCCCAGTTCTCGTTCGTGCAGAGCTCGCAGTCCTCACCCACGAACATCATCGCGGCCGTCTTGTCGCCCTTGAGCTGCCACCGGGCCCAGCTCGACGCGACGTTGGCATACTCGCCGCCGCCGGGGTGATCCACCGTGGCGGTATGGCCGGCGCCGTGCCGCGAGCCGTAGAAGGTCGGCAGGCTGTCGATCGCCGCGAAGGTGGCGCGGGCCCACTCGGAGGCGAAGTCCCGATCGTGACCGTCGATGATCAGGACGGGACCGTGCAGTGCCTTCACCTGGTCGACGTTGTCACCCTGGATCCCCGAGTTGAAGACCCCGATCGTGTCGACGCGCGGGTCGGCGCCCAGCTCGAGCGACATGAAGCCGCCGCACGACTGACCCATGACCGCGATCCCGTCGAGCGCGACCTTGCCGTTGAGCGGCGAGCCGGCCCTCGCGTTCTCGGTCTCGGCCCAGGCAATCGCTCCACGAAGATTGTCGGCCGTCGCCCGGCCGCCGCGCCCCGCGCCGGGATCGGCGGCGGTGGCCATCACCAGGAAGCCGTGCGAGGCGATCGTCGTCAGGAAGCCCGCGTATCGATCGCTGTTGATGGCGCAGCCGCCGTTGCCCCAGACGACCACCGGCATGGTGTCCCTGGCGGGGAACGCGGAGAGATCGGCGGGATGGTAGGCGACCAGCCCCGGTGCGCCGGCGGCCGGTCCACCCTTCACCTCGTAGGGGCCCGGTACGGCCAGCGGCGCGCCTTCGAGGGGCAGGGTCGTGTTGATCGCGTCGGCGTTGAAGCCGCCCCCGCGCCCCCCACGCTGTGCATGGACGGTGGCAACGAGCGCGAATGCGAACGTAGCGACTAGGACGATGGACGTCTTTCTCACGGTCGTGCTCCTTCGGTCGTGGCCGCGGGTGGCCGGATCCACGTGCATCGAGTGCGTCATTCGCCCGAGTTCGCGGGCTTCCGTTCTCCGATGGCCCACAGGAACGAGGCGGTCCGCATGAAGAGCTGGCCCTCGGACACCGCGATGGTGCTGAGGCAGTACGGCGAGCAGTCGCCCAGCAGCGAGTTGCTCGACAGGATCTCGAACTCGCGCCCGGCGCGGAAGACGGTCGTGATGCCTTCTTCCTCGGTCGTCACGTAGATCTTGCCGTCGGCCAGGATGGGCGACGCGCTGTAGGTGCCGGACGGGAGGCGGACCGGCCCGTAGACGGTCTCGCCGGTCTGCACGTCGAGGGCGAACACCACACCGTTGTCGCGCACGATGTACAGCAGCTCGCCGTCGGTCACCGGGGTTGGGACGTCGGGGCCCTGGGCGAACTCCCACACGATGTGGCTGTCGGCCACGTCGCCGCTCCCGCCGGGACGGACGGCCACCATCGGGTTGTTGCGCGTGGGCGCGATCACCAGGCCGCCGACCGCGATCGGCGAGGCGACGATCCGGTAGCTCCGATCGTTCCGCGGATTGAGCACGTCGGCGCGCCAGTACTCGCGGCCGGTGTCGGGATCGTGCCCGGAGACGACGTCCCCGCCGGTGATGATGAGCTCGGCGCGGCCGCCGGCCTCGATCCAGGTGGGCGTCGTGTAAGAGTCAGGCGACTCCACGATGGCGTCGGTCAACCGCTCGACGCGCCAGATCGTCTCGCCCGTCATCCTGTCGATCTTCAGGACGTACGACGGGTCGTCGGTCTTCATGCCGTGCAGCACCTGCACGTACAGGGCGTCGTCCTTGAGCAGGGGCGAGGAGGCGTAGCCCCAGTTGATGCCGAACTGGCCGTAGTCGTCCTGGATGCTCCGCGACCAGAGCTCGTTGCCCGCGAAGTCGAAGGCCTTCAGCACCCCGACGCCCGTCATCACCCACACGTGCTCGCCGTCGGTCACCGGCGAGGGCGTCGACATGTTCTGCTTGCGTTGCATGTTGTTGCCGCCGGCGAGCGGCCGCGTCCAGGACACCGTCTGCGTCCGGCGATCGATCGCCCAGAGCTCCAGCTCGCCGGTGTTGGCCTCGGTGGCGACGTTCAGGAAGATCGTGTCGCCCCAGATGATGGGCGTCGAGCCGCTGTAGGCGGGCAGCGGCAGCCGCCACGCGATGCCGGTCGTCTCGAATTCGCTGCAGGCAAGCGGCACGATCGGGCGGCCGCCGCCGAAGCCGCCAAACCCTCCGAAGCCGCCGAACCCGCCACGACCTCCGCCACCGCCTCGCCGGCCTCCGCGGCCCGCTTCGGCCGCCGGCTGCGGCTCGGGCTCGGGCGCCGCGTCCTCCGACAGGCACGTCGCGCCCCAGGACACCGGCAGGCCGGTCTCGGCGCTGGCGCCGGTGCCGGACGGGCCGCGCCACTGCGGCCAGTTGGCGGAGACGAGGGCATGGCCCGCCAGGAACACGAACAGAACGGCCAGTACGGGTGCGGTTCGCATGAGTCCAGACTCCTCACGGCTAATACGCCGCGTCCCACCCTGGAGTAACAGGTGGAAACGCACCGAGTCTACCGCGGAACCGCAGGGCCCGGGCCTGTCCCGGCTGTCCCCTGCCGCAGAGCGGATGCCGCTTCCAGCGAGTCCTCCGGCGCGTCGGTCAGTCCTGCGGCGCGACGTTACGGCTGCGGATCAGCCATGCGCCGTTGACCTTGACCAGCTCATCCACGCCGACCCCGGCCGCCACGATGCCTGGGCCCCCGCCACCCGGACCCGCGCCGCGCCCTCCGCCCACGCGGACGGTCAGCCAGTACGTGTGGTGACGGGCGTGGGTCGCGTCGACGAACTCGGTCCAGGCGTCGGTGGTCATGTGATAGAGACCCGACGGGGAGAAATCGCCCGGCTTGCGGTCGCCTCGCAGCCCGTCCATCATCGCGCGGAGAGCGGCGCGACCCTTGGTGGGGGTCGGTCCGGCGACGAACTCGCCGTCCTCGGTATAGAGCGCGACGTACGCCTCGGTGTTGTACGTGTCGAGCGCGCGGGCGTAGCGCCACATCAGCTCGTCGATGGCCTCGCGGTCCGCGGCAGTCTGGGCCGAGACGGCGAGTGGATGGCCGAGGACGACGAGCGCGGCGAGAGCGGAGCTGGCAAGGTATCTCATGGCAGTCATGTCTCCCAGTGATCGGATCCGTCCGAAATCCTACGGCGCCGGCTCGAGCCTCAGGACGGCGCCGTCGTCCTCGTCGGTCAGGACGTAGAGCAGCCCGTCCGGCCCCTGCTCGACGTTGCGGATGCGCTGGCGCAGCTCGGTGAAGAGGGCCTCGCGACGCACCTCCTCCCATCGCTCGTTGAACACCACGCGGTGCATCTGTCCCGTGCCGGGGATGCGGCCGTACTGCAGGCCGCCGACGAACAGATTGTTCTTCCAGGCGGGGAAGCGATCGCCGGTATAGAAGGTCATGCCGGAGATGGCGATCGACGGCGTCCAGTGCAGCTCGGGATCCTCGAGGCCCTCCCGCTGGAACAGATCCGAGACGCGCGCGCCGTCGTAGTTCCGCCCCAGACTCACGAGTGGCCAGCCGTAGTTGGCGCCGGCCCTCAGGATGTTGACCTCGTCGCCGCCGAGGGGACCGTTCTCGCTCTCCCAGATGGCGCCCGTCACGGGATGCACGGTCATGCCGATCATGTTCCGGTGCCCGAGCGAGTAGATCTCCGGCTTGAAGCCGGGACGGCCGGCGAACGGGTTGCCCGGCGCGGGACTCCCGTCCGCGGTCAGGCGGACCACCTTGCCCTGGTGGCTGCTCCCGTCCTGGGCGATGTCGTCGTTGGCGCCACCCACGGTCATGTACAGGTAGCCGTCCGGGCCGAAGAGCATGGCCGCGCCGGCGGGCGGGCCGATGCCCGGCGTGTCGGCGACGAAGATCTCCTGCACGTCGGCGAGCGCGCCACCGTCGAGCCGCGCGCGCGAGAGCGCGGGCGTGTGTCGGCCCTCGCCCATCGCCTTCGTGTAGCTCAGGTAGAGGAGGCGGTTGTCGGCGAAGCGCGGGTGGAGCGTGATCTCCATGAGCCCGCCACCGCCACCGGCCCCCACGGCCGGCACGCCGGAGATGGGCGTGGAATCCAGTTGTCCGCCGCGGATCATCCGGAGGCGGCCAGGACGCTCGGTGACGAGCATGTCGCCGTTCGGCAGGAAGGCCAGGCTCCAGGGGTGGGACAGACCGGTGATCGTCGTGACCCGGACCCGTCCGGCCTCCGCCGTGTCGATGACGAACGGGACTGCCGGCAGCGGCTTCGGCCGCATGGCGGCCTGCTGCTGCGCGGCCAGCGCCGCCACGCCGTGTGTGAGGGCCAGCAGCACGACGACGATAACGGGGCGCATCACGATGACCTCCCGCGCCTCGCACGAGGGATCCTCGTGCAGCGAGCGCCGCCCCGCATCGTACCGCGGGACGCCCCGCACGACTACTCCTCGGCGGGCGAGAGGCGGAGGCCCTCGAACGTCTGCACGTCGGGGTCGAGGCGTACGGCGCGACCCCGTCGCATGCGGTGGGTCCGGCCGTATGCGCCACCGACGGCCAGTATCCCGACGAGCGCGTAGACGGCCATCCCCGCGGGGGAGTCCAGCACCCAGCGGTGGAGGTCTGCGAGGCCGAAGCCGAAGACCCACAGCGCCGCGACGAACCAGGGCCAGCGGGACTTCACGGTCTCGATGGCCGGCTCGTGGCCGCTGGCAAAGGGCACCTTCGTCCACGATGCCACCAGGAGCTCGCACAGGAGCACGCCGGCCAGGACGTCGAGGACGACGATCGTGAGGGCCGTGTGCCAGCCCCAGAGCCAGGCGGACGCCAGCGAGCATGCCGCCACCACGGGGGCGACCCCCAGCCACAGCAGGAGCAGGCGGATGGCGGCCTGGACGTCGCCCACCGAAGGCGTCTGGAGTCGGAACGCCCAGTTGGCGTCGAGATCGGTCGGGACCGCGCAGCAGGCCCGTAGTCCGACGACGGTGAAGAACACGAGCACCAGCGGCACGGCGAGCACGAAGCTCCTGGGCTGGTCGAAGACCGGCCGCCCCTGCAGGAGCTCTGCCGCGAGCCGCAACGCGGCGAGGGCGATGCCCACACCCAGATAGCTGACGAGCAGCAAGAGATGCCGGCGGCTGCGCGCCAGGCTGGCCAGGGCGAAGACCAGCACGCTCCGCACCGCCGGCGTGCCGGCGCTCCGGGCGACAGCGCGCGGGAGCCAGGAGAGCATGCCCGCGTGCGGCGCCGCCTGGCCGTCCAGGGCGCGGCGGGCCATCCAGCCCGCTGGAGGCAGCGTGACAGCGATGGCCAGGACCGCCGCCGCGATCGTCGCCGTGAGCCCGAGGGCCGGAAGTCCGCCCGGTGCGCCCGGGCTTCCCGCCACCTGTCCATACAGGGCCGCGAACCAGACCGGGGGCAGCCACCACGCCCCGCCCCCCTGGACGCCGTCGATGACCACACCGGTCACGGCGGGAAGAAAGAAGAAGACCTCGATGAGCGCCACGATCGCCACGAGCTGGAGTCCGACGGCCGCGCGCGACACGATCCGTTCACCCGCGTGTACCAGCATCGAGCGGGCGGCGAGCAGGGTGAGGAAGACGAGCAGGCTCGCGGGCATGGTGGCCGCCAGATGCCCGGCCACCGCGCGGACAGGGCCGCCCGCCATCGGCAAGGCCGACGAGCCCACGCCGAACAGCAGAGCCGCCGGGACGCTGACGGCCGCGGTGAAGCTCGTGGCCACCACCACGGCGGCGGTCAGACGCGCCGCCGCAACGGTCGGCGGTCGGACGGGCAGCACGCCCAGGATCTCCTGATCCTCCCGCGTGGGGACGAGCACCTCCCAGACGAGGGAGGCGAGGAGCGCCGCTGTCAGCATCCCGTAGAGCACGAAGAAGACCCTGTCGGTGAGCAGCGCGCGGGCCGCCGCCTCCGGTGGCAGCGGCAGCAGGAAGGGATAGTCGATCGCGTTGCGCACGGCAAAAAGCAGCGCCGGCGCCGTGGCGAGGGCCGTCAGCCAGATCGCGACGTTCACGGGATCGGCGTCCCGCGCGGCGGTGACGTGCGTCAGCAGGTGCCGGATGGAGGCGCGCACCAGCAGGCGGAACTGACGACGCGTGCCCGCCGACGGCGTGATCCGGCTCATGGCGCGCAGGCGTCGGCCAGAGCGTCGCCGATCCGGTCCACGTCCTGGTCGACAGCAAGGCTCGTGAACACCTGTTCGAGCGACGCCGCCCCTGCCAGCATGCGAAGGCGCGAGACCGAATCGTGGGCCACCACGTGGCCCGTGCGCAGGATCAGGACGTCGTTACAGACCTTTTCCACGAGATCCATCTCGTGGGAGCTGTAGACGATCGTCTTGCCCCGCTCCACCAGACGTCGGACCATGCGGCGATGGATCAGGACGGAGGCGACGTCGAGGCCCGAGCAGGGCTCGTCGAGGACGACGAGCTCCGGATCGTGGAGCAGCGCGGCGGCGACGAGGACCTTCTGCCGCATGCCCTTCGAGAAGGCCGACAGCGGCGTGTGGAGATCGCCGTCGAGGCCGAAGAGCTCGAGGTAATCCGCGATCCGGCGCCGCAGTACCCGCGCGTCCAGGTCCCGCAGGCCGCCCACCAGCGCGAGGTACTCGGGCGCCGTGAGATAGGCGTAGAGGCGCGGCTCCTCTGGAACGTAACCGACGGCACGTTGGTAGTCCTTCAGGGGCCGCGTGGATGTCCCGGCCCTGCCAGCGGATGACGCCTCGACTGGGCACCAGCAGGCCGACGAGCATCCGCACCGTGGTGCTCTTGCCCGACCCGTTGGGGCCGAGCAGGCCGACCACCTGGCCGGGCGAGGCCGTGAGGCTCAGGGTCCGGACGGCCGCGATCCCGTGATAGGACTTCGAGACGTCCTCGACCTCGAGCATGGCGGTGTCCTGAAACTGCGTCGAGGCCTCTACGAGTCGACGTCGGTGCGTGCGCCGTGCGGCCGCATCCGCGCGCGAACGGCCGTCAGGCCGCCCGTCGCCAGACACAGCAGCGAGATCACGGCCAGCAGCACCGGCACGGCCGTCTCGACGATCCCTTCGAGGAGCGGCATCGATCGTGGGGAATTGCCCAGCCCGAGCAGCAGCAGGACCACGCCCGCCTGGTACGACGCCATGATCAGCCCGAGCCGCCCGAGCGTTGCGGCGCGGTCGAGCCAGAAGGGTGGGCGCGGGTCCCACGCGAGGTCGTGCCAGACGGCGCCGGCGATCGCCAGCCAGATCAGGGCGCGGCCCCTCACGCGCCCGGTGAGCGTGGCGGACCCGTCGTGCTGCACGTCGGCGATCGTGGACAGGACCACGCATGCCACCGTGTCCTCGTGCGCCAGGCGACGCGCCAGCCACACCGCGGCGCTCCCGATCACGGGCGGGCCTCCACCGGCCGGAGCGCGAGCGTGGCCTGCAAGGCGCGCAACGCATCGCGGACCTTCAGGCCGTACGGCGTCGGCGTGTAGAGGCGCCGCGGCAGTCCGCTGGCGCCCGGCGGCCGGTCCTCGAGGCGGGAGGTGACGAAGCCCTTCGTCTCCATGCGGGTGAGGAGCACGTAGATCGAGCCGCGCTTGAGTGCGCCGCCACCGGCTGCCACGAGCTGGAGGCCGAAGCCCTCCCCCTGCTCGAGCAGGTCCAGGATCAGGAGTTCGGTGGCCGACATCGAGGGCAGGTGCGTGCCCATGCGCGTGCATCTTACACCCCGTCAGAGTGGAGTCAAGGGCGTGACGTGCCACCTGACGTCGAGGCGGCCCGGGTGCTGGGCCTGCCGGTCCCGCGCGACCTCGCTTTAGGACAGTGCCACCCGGAGCGGCGTGAACGGACCTTGTTTTCGGGCCGTTTCACGGCGGCCATGCTGGTGCGCGGATTGCTTTCTGCCCTCCTGGCCGCACGGACCGGCCCGAGACGACGGAGAATCGATCTCATGCGCACCACCGCCATCCTTGCGCTCGCCGTCCTGAGCTGGGCGCCGGCGGCCCAGGCTCAGGTCGCCAGCCGTGACTTCCTCTTCGGCCAGCCCACGGGGTGGGTCGCCGTCCGCTCCGGGTGGTTCTTCGCGCGGGCCGGCAGCGACTGGTACGACTTCGTCACCGAACAGTTCACACTCGATCGCGATCAGTTCGACTCGGTCGACGTGGACGTTGAGCTGGGGATCCGGCTCGCGCCGCGCTTCGACGTGGTTGGCGGCGTGGCGCTCACGCGCGTGCAACTGCCGTCGGAGTACCGTGACTGGGTGGACAGCGATCGGTTGCCCATCAACCAGACGACGTCCCTGTGGACGATGAACTGGGCGGGCAGCCTGAAGGTGGCCCTCGTCGAGCGCGGCCGCGCCGTGGGGCAGCTTGCCTGGGTGCCCCGGCGCGTGGTGCCGTACGCAGGCGCGGGAGGCGGGGCGCTGTACTACCACGTGCGACAGGTGGGTGACTTCGTCGACTTCGTCGACCTGTCGGTGTTCCGTGGGGCGTTCATCTCGCATGGGTGGTCGCCAAGCGCCCATGCATTCGGGGGTGTGGACGTGAGGCTGCTGCGCCGCGTGCAGCTCACCGTGGATGGACGCTACCGGTGGGTCAGCGAGACGCTCGACAGCGACTGGGTCGGATTCGAGCCGCTGGACCTGTCCGGCTTCACCCTGTCGGCGGGGGTTGGCTTCGTGTTCTGATGGTCGGTGAGAAACGGAGCGAGACGATGACAGCACGCATGCAGCTCGCGTTGGCGGCGATCGGCGGTCTGCTCCTGGCGGCAGCGTCGCCGACAGCGGCGTACGCGCAGGCGACGCCCGATTCCCGCTGGGGCCCGTGGCTCGGATGCTGGGCTCTCGTCCAGCAGCCCCTGCGGGCGGATCCGCGGGAGGGCGCGGTTGGGGACGCCGCCACACCCGCCGTGTCGAACGACGCCCAGGTATGCGTGGAGCAGGCTGGCGACGGCGTCGTTCTGCGGACGCTGGTCGACGGCGCAGCGGTCCTGGAGCAGACCATGGTCGCCGACGGGACCGCGCGCGCCATCGACCGTGACGGATGCCAGGGCACCGAGCGCGCCTGGTGGTCGTCCAACGGGTTCCGCCTCTTCTCGGAAGCGAGGCTGACCTGCTCGGGCAGCGGCCGCACGGTCAGCGGCATGGCGTTGATCGGTGCCGACGGCCGCTGGATCGACGTCCAGTCGGTACAGGTCGGCTCGGCCGACACCGTGCGGGTCCGTCACTTCGAGCCGGACGTCGCGAAGGCGGCCATCCCCAGCGTCTCGGCGGCGGCCCTGACGATCGAGGACGTGGTGGAGGCCAGCGGGCAGGTGGCCCCGTCGACGCTCGAGGCGGCGATCCTCGAATCGCGGTCCCGCTTCCCGCTGTCTTCCCGCGTGCTGGTCGAGTTGAGCGACGCCGGCGTTCCGGGCAGCGTGACCGACCTGATGGTGGCCGTGACGTTCCCGGACCGGTTCCTGATCGCGCGCGTGCAGCCGGACGATCGTGTGGCGTACTTCGATCCGTATCCCTACGGGATCCGGTCCTGGGGCGTGCCCTACGATCCGTACTTCTACTCGCCCTACTACTACTCCCCGTTCGGGTATGGGTACCTGGGCGCGTATCCCACTGTGATCGTCACCGGCGGCGGCGGGGGCGGCGGCGGAGTCTTCGGACCGGATGACGGCGGGCCCGCGGTCGGATCCGGGCGGGTCGTCAACGGTCGGGGCTATACACGGGTGCAGTCCCTCAGCGGCGCGGAATCGGCCGCCCGCCGTGGAGGAGGCGGTGGCTCCGTCTCGCCGCAGGGATCCTCGAGCGGCGGCTCGTCCGGTGCGGCGAGCAGCTCCGGCGGTTCCAGCAGCTCGGGCGGTTCGACCTCCGACGGTGGAGGCGGAGGCGGGTCGAGCTCGGGTGGCAGCAGCACGGGCGGCGGACGCACGGCCGTGCCGCGCTGACGGAGCTCACGGTCGTGGCGCGAGATAGGCCGCCAGCGCGGCCAGTTCCTCGTCGCTGATCTCCGTTTTCCGGAACGGCGCCATCACCGACACGCCCGTGCGCACGAAGGCCTCGGTGACGGCCGGCAGGAGATCCCTCCGCTCCTCGAGCGCGGCCGGCTTGCTGCCCTCGTAGAGCGCCTCGAGGGCCTGCGTGCCGGGATGCCGCGGACCCGGGTCGTGGCACGCCGCGCACCACTGGTCGTACACCGCTTCCCCGCGCTCCAGCGTCGCGCGATCCGCGATCTGCGCGCCCGCGGTGCCCTGCTGCGCGGCCAGTCCGGATGCCATCATCGACACGGCCACGACGGCGAGCGTCACCGGTACGCCGCCGACAAGCACGCGGAGCCGCATCACACCCCTCCCTGCCGCAGGTGCCGCGGCCAGATGCCGTAGCGTCCCGCCGACAGGACGCCGTTGGGGTCCACGGCGTCCTTGATCCGCTCGTGCAGGCGCAGCAGCGCGTTGTCGTTGAAGGCATAGGCGCGCGCGCAGTCGTCCATGAACGCCGTATGCGTGCGGTACTCGCCCCAGCCGTGCTCCGCGGCCACCTCCACGAGCCGCCTGAACGTCGAGCGGACCGCCTGATTGTGCGCGACGTCGGGCATCACGTAGAACATGCACAGGATGACCAGCGTGCGCGGGTGATACGACTGCGGGAACACGAGCAGCGCCACGTCCGTCTCGAACTGCTGCAGCACGCGCTGGAACACGCGCTGCGACTCGATGACGGCCTCGCCCGACATCGGGATCACCGGCGAGAATCCGAGATGGCCCCGCGTCGCCGGCGCGAAGTTGGAGCGCGCGCCGATCGAGAACGTCTCCAGGGTCGGAATGCCCAGGTCCTGCGGGTCGCGCACGCCTCGCTTCTGCTCCTCGGTCAGCGGGAAGCGGTAGAAGGCGCCCTCCTGGAAGCGCGCGCCCGGAATCGACGACAGCCGTCGCTTCGTGTGCTCCCACTGCGCGCGCACGACGTCCTCGGGGCCGTAGAACTTGAAGATGTTGGTGTAGAACGGCGTGTCGTTCGCGCGGGCGAACGCATTCAGCCTCTGGGTGTCCGCCGGATCGTCGCTCGCGAGCGCCTGGCGCAGATCCGGATCCCGCGTCACCGCGAACCGCAGCGGCGACTGCAGGTTGGTGCCGGCGTTCTGCAGTCCTGTGTTCATCACGTAGTTCATGTGATCGACCAGCGGGATGATGTCGTCGTGCCCGAACACCTGAACCGTGCCGTCGATGTACGCCTCCGGTTCCGGCATCAGCCAGATGCCCATCTTCGTCACGATGCCGAAGTTCGACTGCGAGAACATGCCGTCGAGATAGGGCCCGTAGCCGTACTTGAAGTGCTGCCAGGTCGCCGATCCCGGCAACGCGCCCATGCCGGTCCGCACCAGCTCGCCGGAGCCGAGCACGACCTCCATGCCGCAGTGGGCGTCGAAATGGTCCCGGTACGGGTTCATCGTGTATCCGACGCCATGGTCGAGCGCGTTGCCGATGACGCTCCCCCAGCCGGGATCCGGACAGTCGATCCAGAGCTTCAGGCCGCGCTCCTGAACGTAGCGGTACAGGTCGAAGTAGCTGACGCCCGGCTCGACGAGCGCGTACGCGTTGCGCTCGCTCACCTCGAGGATGCGGTTCATCCGCTTGAGATCCAGGACCACGCTGCCCGACAGCACAGGGGCTGCCCCGCCGTAGCCGAGATTGCGCCCCGTCGAGACCGGGTAGAGCGGGATGCGGTACTCGTTTGCGATGCGGACGAGCTCCTGCACCTGCTCGGCCGAGTCCGGTGCAAGGGCCGCCGAGGCCGTCTTCTCCTCGTCCTCGCTCCAGAGCGGCGTGTACGCGTCGCTGTAGAGGGCGATGTCCTCGTCGCTCGTGAAGACCCACGCGTCGCCCACGACGCGTGCAAACCGCGCGAGTGCCTGCCTGAAGTCCGCCTCGCTGACGCCGGGGGGAACGGCCATCGGATCTCTCCCTGTGTCTGAAAGGAACGCCCGGCTCAGGCCGGGACGGCGGGCGCGATGACCCAGGTGTACAGCGCGTCGGCCTCCGGCAGCGCCGGGCCGCCGGGCATCGTCGCCTCGGCGATCTCGGCACGCCCGCTCGGACAGCGTGAGACCACGTCGGCCATCGCAACCCCGAACGATCCCGGGCGGCGGCACGCGTCGACGGCGTCCGACAGCATCGACACGGGCGCCCGGAAGGCGTGCGTCAGGGCGGCACCAGCCGTGGGCTGGTGCTCGGCGCGGAAGACGAGTCGCATGCGGACGTCGCGTGCCAGCTCGACGAAGCAGAACATGGGCCCGTGCGCCGTGAGGCCCGCGAGGGCCGCCGGGCGCTCCTGCCACCGGTGGTACACCTCGTCGTACCAGAGCCGGGTCATGTCGCCCTCGATGGCGTGCGCGCGGAGCCCGAGCGCCTCCGCGCGCCGCCCGAATGAAACGCTGGCGGCCAGTCGCGCGTCATATACGACAGCAAGCAGTGGCGTGTGCGGCCCGCCCACCGTGTCGAGGCCAGCCGCCTGGGCGGCCCTGGCCACGAGCGGCCAGGCGCCGGCCGTCGCGCCGATCTGCAGGAATCGCCTGCGGCTTGCCATGGCTGCGTCTCCTTTCGGTTCCGGGCGAAGAGCGGTCACGAGCCGTATGATACGCGCCACGAGGGGCGAGGGGCGACCCGCAGGCAGGCGGTTAGAATGGTGTGGGGCCCGGGAACCCGGGCGATCACAGGGAGTGTGACGACGTGTACCTCTTCTTCGACCCGATCTATTTGCTGTTCATCCTGCCCGGCTTGGCGCTGTCGCTCTGGGCGAGCGCGCGGACCAAGAGCGCGTTCAAGAAGTACTCTCAGGTCCGGACGATGCGCGGGCTCACCGGTGCGCAGGCCGCACAGGAGCTGCTCCGTGGCGCGGGAATCACCGACGTCAGCATCGTCCAGTCGCGGGGCATGCTCTCGGACCACTACAACCCGGTCACGAAGACCCTGGCGCTGTCCGACGGGGTGTATGCCTCCAACTCCGTGGCCGCCGTAGGCGTGGCGGCCCACGAGGCGGGGCACGCGCTCCAGCATGCTTGTCACTACTCGCCGTTGTGGGTGCGCTCGGCGCTCGTGCCGACGGCCAAGATCGGCTCGAGCATCGGCTACATCGTGATGGCCCTCGGGCTGTACTTCTCCCAGGAGATGGTGGCGGTTGGAGCGGTGCTCTTCGCGGGCGTGCTGCTCTTTCAGATCGTCACGCTGCCGGTGGAGTTCAACGCGTCGAGCCGCGCCAAGGCGCTCATCGTCCAGCAGGGCATCATCAGCGTCCAGGAGCGTGAGGGCGTGGACAAGGTGCTCAATGCCGCGGCGCTGACCTACGTGGCCGCGGCCGTCAGCACGCTGCTCACGCTGCTGTACTTCCTCTGGCGCTCGGGCCTGCTCGGGGGGCGGCGCTGATCCGGGCCGGATACGGTCTCTTCCTCCTCTTCGTCGGCGTCCCGATTCTCGAGTTGTTCCTGCTCATCGAGATCGGGCAGCGCATCGGCACCCTCGCCACGCTGGGGCTGATCGTCATTACAGGTGTGACCGGCGCGGCCCTGGCCCGCCACCAGGGGCTGGGCGCGCTGGCGCGCCTGCAGCGGGACCTCGCCGAGGGGCGGCTGCCGGCCGAGCCGCTCGTCGACGGGGTCCTCATCCTGGTCGCCGGCGCCGTGCTGCTCACGCCGGGCGTGCTCACCGATGCCGTGGGATTCCTGCTGCTGGTTCCTCCCTTCCGGCGGCTGATGATGCGTGTCCTGACACGACGTTTCGAGCGCGCCGTGCGACGCGGCGCGGTGGGTGTGCAGGTGGGATTCGGCGGTCCGGCGTCGCCGTTCGAGCGGCCCATGAAGAACGTCACGCCGGGCCATCCTGATCGCGGGCACGGCCATTCCGACTGACCGTGCCGGCGCCTCGTCGGACGGTTGAGGGCGCGCGGCATGGCACCTCTGCAGCAAACCGTTCTGACGCGATAGTCTCGCGGAGCGAGCCGCGGCGCGTGAACGCTGGCTTCGGTCGTCGACCGAGCGAAGCCGGTTTGCGGAAGAGGTGCCATGCCGCGCGCCCCTCGGCTCCGAAGCACGAAATCGTGTGACGGCGTCAGCGCGCCGGTCCTCCGGCCCCGCCCGTGCGATTCCGTGCAGCGCTTTTCGTGCGTTTCCGGCCTTCCCACAATGGCCCGTGCCTTGCACAACCAGTATCCAGGGCTGGGCGCGCCCGTGCCGGAATCACGGACGGCGTACCAGGCCAGTCTCGAGGACCACGATGGCCAGAACGCTTGGGCTCCTGCTGCTCGCGCTGCTCGTCCCCGTGCACGCCTTTGCCGAGGAGGGGGCGCCCGTCGATCTTTCGGGTGTCTACGCCTGCAAGGGCCAGAACCCGGACGGATCGCCGTACGCGGCCATCGTGGAGATCGTCAAGCGCCAGGACACCTACGTCGTCCGCTGGACGATGCCGCAGGACGTGCAGGTGACCGGGGTCGGCATCCAGAGCGGCGGCGTCCTGGCCGTGAGCTACGTCGGCGGCGGACCGGCGATTGTCGTGTACTCGGTCGGCGAGGACGGCAGACTGGACGGAACCTGGACGCTGGCCGGTGCCAGGGGCGCCGTGTTCTCGGAGATCCTCACCCGTGTGGGGGATGTGCTCGTCGTGCCCGAGCGGTCCGCCGAGCCCCGCCGTCCGTCGCGGCAGCCCCGGCGCCCCCAGCCCGCGCCCGGCGTGAGCCTCTAGCGCCTGGCCTTCAGTCGATCCAGCCGCCGCCGACCACGACGTCGTCGTCGTAGACGACCACGGCCTGACCCGGCGTGACGGCCGACTGCGGCTCGTCGAACTCCAGCTCCGCGCGTCCGCCCTCGAGCGCGCGCACGCGCGCAGTCGCGGGCACGTGATGGTGCCGAATCTGCGCCGTCACCGCTGTCCAGGTCCCGGGCGGGTCGCAGGCAATCCAGTTCACACCCGACGCGGTCAGGGCCCCACGCTCGAGCGCGGATCGCGGCCCGACGGTCACATCACCGGAGTCGGCGTCGATCCGCAGGACGTACAGCGGCGAGGTGGACGCAACGCCGAGTCCTCTGCGCTGTCCCACGGTGAAGCGATGGATGCCGCCATGGCCCCCGAGGCGCTCGCCCTGCTCGTCGACGATTGCGCCGGGCCGCACGGCTGGCGCGCGGGCCGCGACGAGCGTCGCGTAGTCGCCGCCGGGCACGAAGCAGATCTCCTGGCTGTCGGCCTTGTCGGCCACGGCGAGCCCGAGCCGCCGCGCCTGTTCTCGCACGGCCGGCTTGGCCAGCGAGCCGAGCGGAAACCGCGCGCAGGCGAGCTGATCCTGCGTCAGCGCGAACAGGAAGTACGACTGATCCTTCCCGGGATCCACGCCGCGGCGCAGCACCCACCGCCCCCCGGGCGCCCGCTCCACACGCGCGTAGTGTCCCGTGGCGACCTGCCGGGCGTCGAAGCCCCGCGCCCGCTCGACGAGCGTCGAGAACTTCAGGTCGCTGTTGCAGTGGGCGCAGGGAAGCGGCGTGCGTCCCGCCGCGTACTCGCCGACGAAGTTGGCGACCACCGTCTCGCTGAACCGGCGCTCGAGGTTCAGGATGTAGTGCGGAAAACCGAGCGCCGAGGCCACGCGGCGCGCGTCCTGGAGATCGTCGAGCGTGCAGCAGCTCCCGAACGGCTGCGCGCCGCTCTGGTCGTAGAGCTGCATCGACAGGCCGATGACCTCGTGACCCTGCTCCTGCAGCAGGGCCGCGGCGACCGACGAGTCGACGCCGCCGGACATGGCAACCACGATGCGCAAGGAAAAAGGCTCCAGGCTCCGGGCGACGAAGAAGGCTCCAGGCTCCAGGCTCCGGGCTCCAGGCTTCAGGAGGGACGCCGGACCACCCGTTCGTCCGTGCCGCTCTGGCCCTGCATTCACTCTAGCACTGCGAAGATTCTGAGGCTCCGGCAGCGGGCCCGCGGGATGGACCCGTTTCCGCCTACACCGTACACTGAAGGTTCGACGTAGCCCGGTTGTGTCAGCAGCCCCGGTCCCCCTGGCCCGAAGCCTGGAGCCCGGAGCCTGGAGCCCACGTTCCATGCCCCGCATCTACCTCGATCACAACGCCACGACGCCCCCGTCGCCCGCCGTGGTGGACGCGATGGCGGAGGTGCTCCGCGAGGTCTTCGGGAACCCCTCGAGCGTGCATGCGTTCGGACAGCAGGCGAAGGCGCGGCTCGACGAGGCCCGGAGCGCGGTGGCCGAACTGCTCGGAGCCGATCCGTCCGAAGTAGTCTTCACCGGCAGCGGCACTGAGAGCGACAACTTAGCGATTCGCGGAGCGGCGGAGGCGCTGGAGGTGTCCGGGCGGAAGCACCTGGTCGTCAGCGCCATCGAGCACGAGGCGGTGCTCAACACCTTGAAGGCGCTGGCGCGCCGCGGCTGGAGAACCACGCTGGTGCCGGTGGGCGCGTCCGGCGTCGTCGCGGCGGCGGACCTCGAGGCGGCGCTTGCCGACGACACGGCGCTCGTCTCGGTGATGCACGCCAACAACGAGATCGGAACGGTGCAGCCGGTGGCCGAGCTGGCCCGGCTGGCCCACGCCCGGGGCGCGCTCTTCCACACCGACGCCGTGCAGTCGGCCGGCAAGATTCCCCTCGACGTGCGCGCACTCGGCGTCGATCTGCTGTCGATCTCGGCGCACAAGTTCCACGGCCCGAAGGGAGCGGGGGCGCTCTGGGTCGGGCGGGGAGTGCGCCTGCTCCCGCCGCTGACCGGCGGCAAGCAGGAACGCGGTCGCCGCGCGGGCACGGAGAACGTGGCGGGCATCGTCGGGTTGGGCGTGGCCGCCCGGGAGGCACAGGCCAAGATGGCCACCGAGGGCGTCCGGCTGGCGGGCCTGCGCGACCGGCTGGAGGCTGGAATCCTGGCACACGTCCCCGGCTCGGCCAGAAACGGCGCCGCCGAGCCACGCGTCCCGAACACAACCAACATGAGCTTCGACCGCACCGAGGCGGAATCGCTTCTGATCGCCCTCGACCTGGAGGGTATTGCCGTCTCCACCGGCTCGGCCTGCAGTTCCGGGACGCTCGAGCCGTCGCACGTGCTCCGGGCCATGGGACTGCCGGCACACCGGACGCAGAACTCCATTCGTTTCAGCCTCGGGGCCGGAACGACCGAGGCGGACGTGGACCGTGTGGTGGCGGTATTGCCGGGCTTGGTGGACAAGCTCCGGAGCCTGACCCGGGGCCCCGTGCGCGCATGACTGCACGGTCCGACGCGACCGACCGAGATATATACTCAAGGGGCTCCCTCCCAGGCAGCCCGTTCGTTTCGGGTAGGTGACCGTTCGAGGGGCCTCGGCCTCTTTCGGGCCCGCCCGTCAGGCGCCATTCAAGGCGGAGGACACGACATGTGGAAGCGTGACGAAGCGGTGAAACCGACAGGCGGACAGCCCGCGCCGGCCGTACCCCAGGCGGCCACGACGCCGGCGGTCGCACAACCCGAGGTCAGGCGCATGGAGAAGAGCATGGTGAACATCGGGAAGTCGGTCGTCATCAAGGGTGAGCTGGCCGGCAGCGAGGATCTGACCGTCGAGGGCAACGTCGAGGGTCGAATCGAGTTGAAGGACCACGTGCTGACCATCGGGCCGAACGGCAAGATCAAGGCCCAGGTGCTCGCCAAGGCGGTCATCGTGCAGGGCGAAGTCAACGGCAACGTCACCGCGACCGAGAAGGTGGACATCCGCGAGGGCGGCTCGGTGGACGGCGACCTGATCGCGCCGCGCGTGGCGATCGCCGAGGGCGCGCACTTCCGCGGCAGTGTCGACATGCAGCGCAAGAGTGGTACCTCGGCGCAGAGCCAGCAGCCGCAGAAATCGGCTGCTCCGTCGTCTTCGAGTGACAAGCCTGCGGCGCAGCCGCAGGCCGCCGCGCACTAGCCGCGGCCGGACGTCCGGTACGTCGGATGGCTCCGGTCATCCGACGGCCGGCAACCTCAGGACTCTGGGTCGTCCTCAAACGTGCCGCTCTCCGATCTGTTCTCCAGACGTCGCAGGGACGAGGCCAGCCCCGATCCGGGCGCCGGGCGCGCGCTCGTCCAGCCGACTCGCGTCCTGGCGCGGTTCGTGGGCGCGCTCTCGGCCAGGCCCGATCCGGTCGTGATCGACCTCGGGCCGGTCGTCGGTCCCAATGTCGCCTTCTTCGGGGAGGAGCTCGGCTGCAAGATCATCGTCGAGGATCTCTCCGAGAACATCGACCGCCACGTGCGCGCGGGGACGCTCGACGACCTGCCGGCCACGCTGGTCGGTCGCGTCACGCAGGAGTCCGAGACCATCGACGGCGTGCTCTGCTGGGACCTGTTCGACTACCTCGAGAAGCCGACCGCCCAGCGCCTTGCCCGTGAGCTCGTCCGCGTGCTGCGGCCCGAGGGCGTGCTGTTCGCCCTCTTCAACACCTCCGAGCCGCGGCAGGATTCCGGCGCCGAGTACACCCGGCACGTGGTGATGGACAAGGCACGTCTCGAATACCGTCCCTACCCCGCCACGAGGGCGCGGCAGCGGCCGGTGCCGAATCGAGAGATCGAGCGGCTGTTCACGCCGCTGCGGGTCGTGGAACAGTTCCTCCTGAAGTCCAACGTCCGCGAGGTGCTGCTCCGCAAGCCGGCCGCCATCTCGCCGGGGCCCTGAGGTCAGGCTGCGGGATGCTCGATCTCGAGCTGACCGACGAGCAGCGCCTGCTCGAGCAGTCCGTGCGCGACTGGGCCGGACGGGAGGTCGCCCCCCGCATCCGCGAGCTGGACCGCCAGCACCGCTTCGACCCTGGGCTCCTGCCAGGGATGGCCGCCCTGGGCCTGCTCGGCATCTCGGTGCCGCCGCGCTACGGCGGGGCCGGCATGGACTACGTGAGCCTGGGGCTCGCGTGCGAGGAACTGGAGTACGTCGACACCTCCCTGCGGGTCATCCTCTCGGTGCACGTCGGGCTGAACTGCCTGACCCTGCTGGCCTGGGGCACCGAGGACCAGAAGCAGCGCTTCCTCGTGCCGCAGGCGCAGGGGCGGGCGATTGGCGCGTACGGCCTGACGGAGCCCTCGGCCGGCAGCGATGCCCGCGCGATTCAGACGATGGCGGTGCGGAAGGGCGATCGGTACGTCCTGACCGGGGAGAAGACCTGGATGTCGCTCGCCGACGTGGCGGACAATCATCTCGTCTTCGCCTGGACGGACGCGCAGAAGAAGCAGCAGCGCGATCCATCCGGGATGAGCGCCTTCATGGTCGAACGCACGCGGCCGGGCTTCACGAGCGGCACGCTGACGGAGAAGTGGGGCATTCGCGCCGGCAACACCGGCTTCATCCGTCTGGACGAGGTCGAGGTACCGGAGGAGAACCGCCTCGGGCACGAAGGGGAAGGCTTCAAGATCGCGATGTTCGCGCTCGATCAGGGGCGGTACACCGTGGCGGCCGGCGCCACCGGTCTCGTACGCGCGTGCCGGGATGCGAGCGTCCTCTACGCACGGGATCGCAAGACGTTCGGAGTGGAGATCGGCACGCATCAGCTCGTCAAGGAGCTGATCGCCCAGATGGAGTCCGACTACCAGGCCTCGCGGCTGCTGTGGCTGCGGGCCGGCTGGCTGAAGAACCGCGGCCGGCGCGACACGCGCGAAACGGGGCTGGCCAAGTGGTTCGCCACCGTGGCCTCAGAGCGCGCGGCGAGCGATGCGGTCCAGATCCACGGCGCCAACGGGTACTCGGACGAATACCCGGTCGGGCGCTTCTATCGCAACTGCAAGGGCGGCGTGATCTACGAGGGCACCCGGGAGATCCACAAGCTGATGCAGGCCGACTACGTGCTCGGGTACCGGACCGACCGGCCCGCGCGCTGCGAGCTGCCGCCATGGGAGACACGATGACCGCACCCAACCAGCCAGGCCTGGACGAGTCGGCCTTTTCCGATTCCGATCTCTCCCTCGACTTCCTGCGGGTGGTCGAACAGGCCGCCATCGCGTGCGCCCACACGATGGGACAGGGAGACCGCCACAAGTCGGATCAGGTGGCCGTCGAGGCGATGCGCCAGGAAATGGACTCGGTGCCCATCGACGGCACGATCGTGATCGGCGAGGGCGAGCGCGACGAGGCCCCGATGCTCTATATCGGCGAGAAGGTGGGGATGGCGCGCGGCCCGCACGGCAAATACCCGCAGATCGACATCGCCGTGGATCCGCTCGAGGGCACGAATCTGTGCGCCACCGGCGCGGCCAACGCGCTGGCCGTGCTCGCGGCATCGGAGAGCGGGGGCCTGCTGCACGCGCCCGACATCTACATGGAGAAGCTCGTCGTGGGCCCGAGTGCGCGCGACCTGGTGGACCTGGACGCGCCCGTGCGCTTCAACCTGCGCGCGATCGCGCAGGCCAACAACCGCCGCGTCGAGGATCTGGTCGTCATCGTGCTGGATCGGCCCCGGCACGGGACGCTCATCGAGGAGATCAGAACGACGGGCGCCCGCATCCGGCTGATCGGGGACGGCGATCTGTCGGCCGGCATCGCCGCCTCGGTGGTCGGCAGCGGCGTCCATGCCGTGATGGGCATCGGCGGCGCGCCCGAGGGCGTGCTCACCGCGGCGGCGATGCGGTGCCTGGGCGGCGAGATCTACGCCCGCCTGGTCGTGGGCGCGCCCGAGCACGAGGAGCGCTGCCGCGCAATGGGCATCTCAGACGTGTCCCGGATCTATCGCTCGCAGGATCTCGCCTCGGGCTCGAACATCGTGTTCGCGGCCACCGGCGTCACCGACGGCACGCTGATGAAGGGCGTGCGGTTCTTCGGCGACGGCATCCGCACCACGTCGCTCGTGATGCAGACCACTCCCCACCGCATCCGGTTCATCGACAGCATCCACGTGCAGGCCAAGGGGCCGACGACCAAGATCCGTTTCTGACCTCAGAGTGGACTCGTCGGATGTCGCCGACGTCCAGGTTCGCAGCCATGATAATCGCCGTGCTGGCCTACGCGGGCGACGTGCTGATCGTCGGCCTGGCCGGCGTCGTGGCCGTCATCGCGACGACAGGGGGAGGGGAATTCTCCGTCGTCGGTCTACGCGTGAGCGCGACGCGGGTGAGCAATCCGACGGTCGTTCTCGCGTTGCTGACGGCATTGCGGTGCTGGCTGCTGCCGGCGCGCGCCGTTCTGGGACGGGCAGGAATGACGCCCCGGGCGATAGGTGTCCGTGTCGCCCGGTGGGGCGAGGTCATGCTGGCGTCGCAGCGCCCGGCCGCGGCTCTGACGCGAGGTGTGCTCCTCGCGCTGGCCGTCCTCTCGGTGGGCCTCCGGATCGTGAACGCGTCGAATCCTGGCTTCATGACGGGAGACGACGTCGAGATCAACGAGATGACCTTTCGCGCGCTCTTCGCGCTCGACTGGCCGATCTGGAACGTGCGGAGCCCGTTCTACCCCTTCTCGTTCATCTATCCCGCCCAGGCTGTCGCCGTCCACCTGGGCGTCACAGATCCCGCAGCCATCGTCGTCGCAGGCAGGCTGGCGGTCGTCGCGCTGACGACGGCGTCGGTGTTCGTCGTCTACCTCATCGCGAGAAGGCTGACCGGTCATGGTGCCATGGCGTTGCTCGCCGCCGTGCTGTTCGGAACGAGCCGGCTGCACCTCTGGTTCGGAGGCACCGAGTACCCGCGCCCCGTCGCCGGCCTGTTCATCCTCGTCGCGTTCTACCTGCTCGTATCGCCGTCGCGCTCGAAGACGGCACTGGCCGGCGCGTTGCTCGGGGTGGGCGCGGCCATGCGGTTCGGCGAGCTCCTGTTCCTTGCGCCGGCCGCTGCGCAGCTGATCGTCCTGCGCAAGTATCGGCTGGCGGCGCTGACGGCGGCGTGCGGCGCAGTGGCGTTTGCCGCAGTGCTGACACTCAGCGACTGGCTGTACTGGGGCTCGCCGTTCTTCAGCGTGCTCAACCTGGCCGAGTACACGTTCGTCCGCGGCCAGTCGTCGGCCGGGTTTCAGCCATGGTTCTTCTACTTCGTCAGCGGGACGAACTGGACGAATCTGCCGGTCCTGTGCCTGTCGCTCGCGGCCTTCCGTCTTGCGGACTGGAGGGCCGGGCTGTGGGGATGGCTGCCCATCGTGCTGCTGTCGCTCCTGTCGCACAAGGAGCTGCGGTACGCCATCCCGATACAGCCCTTCCTCATCCTGGCCGCAACCTGCGCGTTTCATGCGCTGCTGCGCCCGGCACCGGAAGGGCGACGCGGGACGCTCGCGGCCGTGCTCGTCGCGTCGATGGCCTTCGCCGTCACGATCGAGCTCGGGGATTGGCGGATTCGCAAGACCGATGACGCCGTGCGGCTGGCACGGGAGATGTCGGCCAGCGGAGTGCGCGGAGCAGCCCTTCAACAGGTGTGGCGTTTCGGCGGACGGTTGTATCTGCCTGACGTGCCGACCATCATCGAGCTGCAGGAGGACGTCCCGCAAATGCTGGCCGAGGCAGCCGCCAACCCGGAGGTCGGGGCGGTCGTGCTGCTGCGATCGTCGCTGACTGCGGATCTCGAACGTCGGCTCGAGGTGAGTGGCTTCTCCCGCCGTGTGGCCGAGGGCCAGTACGCCGTCTTTCGTCGCTGAGCCCGAACGAGTCCCTCGTCGCTCGGGCCGGGGATACGCGCGCCGACAGGACGCTGCGCTACGATCACTGGACACCGTGATCGAGATCTGCCCCTTCGCGAATCGCGCGGGCTCGGGACCTTCGTGAGGCCCTGGCGGCGCAACGTCGCGGCCGTCACGGCCGCTTCCTTCGTCGGCTTCACCGGCTTCACGCTGGTGATGCCGTTTCTCTCCGGCTACATGGGCGAGCTCGGCGTCACCGACGTCGGTGCCGCCGCACTGTGGACCGGCGTGACGATCGGCGTGACGCCCGCCGTCACCGCCCTGTGCGCGCCGCTCTGGGGGCGCGTGGGCGACCGCGTGGGCAACAAGCTGCTGCTCCAGCGGTCGCTGCTGAGCTGCGTGATCGTCATGCTGCTCATGGCCCGCGCCACACAGCCGTGGCACCTGCTCGCGCTGCGGGCGGTCCAGGGGCTCGTGGCCGGCTACGGCCCGCTCACCATCGCGATGGCGGCGCTGTCGGCGCCGGCAGCGAGCATGGCCCGCGCCATCGGCACGGTGCAGACCGCCCAGCGGGTGGGGCCGGCGATCGGGCCGGTGATCGGCGGCCTGCTGGCCGCGGCCGTGGGTCTGCGCAACACGTTTCTCGTCTCGGCCGGCGTGTTCTTCGTGGCCCTCGTCATGGTCACGGTGCTCTACCGCGAGCCCAGGCAGACGGCGGCGGCCTCGTCGGCGCCGGTGGCCGTCACGTTCCGTGACGTCCTGCGCTTCGAGAATCTGCGCGTCCTGATGGCGGTCATTCTCGGCCTGCAGCTCGTCGACCGCAGCTTCGGCCCGATCCTGCTGCTGCACGTCACGCAGCTCGGCTACGGCCCGGACGATGCGGCGGTGCTCGTCGGCGTGCTGTTCTCGGTGCTGGCGCTGTGCGGGGCGCTCGGCAACCAGGTGACCGCCGCGACGCTCGAGCGTACGACCTCCCGCGGCGTGATCGTGGGGGCCGTTCTCGTGGCCGCCGGCGGGCTGGCGCTCTTTGCGTTCGCCAGCAGCACGTGGCCGATGGTGGGCACGCTGGCCGTCGTCGGCACGGCGATCGGCACGGCGGCCACAGCGGCGTTCACGGCTGCCGGCGGTGCCATCCCGAGGCACGCGCACGGCGTGGGCTTCGGGTTCCTGTCGAGCGCGGCGCTCATCGGGTCGGCGCTGAGTCCGGTGCTGGCCGGTGTCCTCGCTGCCGGAAGCATTCGCGTCGTCTTCCTGGCGGGCGCGGCGCTGCTCGCGGCGCTCACGCTGCTCGTCCGACGCGTGATGGTCGAGCGTCGGGGGCCGGTGGAGCCGGCGCCGCCGGCCGACGAGGAGTGAGCCGGGTGGCCTCCGGGCTCCGCGTCGAGGGAGACCCTCGGGCTACGGCGCGACGGTCGCGCCGGCCAGGCGCGCGACGGCGGCGAGCGTCGTCTGGGCCGCGTTCAGGCCGAGCCGGAAGTCGTCGTCCGAGTAGGTCGTGAACAGGTCGGTCGGCTGATGCCAGTGCGGACTCCATCCGGCACCGATCTGGGCGCTCCGCTCGTTCTCCCGCACGCTGACGGCCGCCGTCCAGCCCTGGAACGAGACCGAGTCGGTGGATCCCATGTGACTGCCGACCGTCACGGGATAGGAGGCTGCGTAGCCTTCGTTGGCCGCCCGCAGAGCCCACGCAAGCGCCTGCGACTGGTCAGCGAGCCGCGAGTTGACCTGGAATTCCACGTTGATGTCGGCTTCCAGGCGCTGTTCGGTGCTGAGCGTGCCGTCCGCGCGGGGCATGCCGTGGTCGAAGAGCAGCATGTCGTGCTGGATCACGCCGAGCCACCGCGGCTCCGGGTATCGTCCGGATCCGGCCGGGGCCTCGACGCCCTGCAGCGCCCGGCGCTGGGCGACGTACGCATGACTCCCCAGGAGGCCACCCTCCTCGTCGTTCCAGAACGCGAACCGGATCGACCGCTCGGTCCGCACGTCCGCGCGGTTGAGCACCCGGGCCAGCTCCATGACGAGCGCGGTCCCCGACCCGTCGTCGTTGGCGGCCTCCCCGAAGCCCAGCCCGTCCATGTGGGCGCTGACGATGTACATCTCGTCGGGGCGCGTGCTCCCGATCTTGGTGCAGTAGACCTCTTCACGACGGCCGACGGCTGTCGGCTGCGCGTTCAGTTCCCGCAACCGGACGTCGGGTTGAGCCGACGGATCGCGATTCACGCCCGTGCGGTTCTGGTTGCCCCACCGCCGAAGAGAGCCGCCGGTGCTCGAGAGATACAGCGCCGCCTCGAGCGGCACGGTATAGACGAGCCTCTCGGCCTCACAGCCGTAGCCGCGGAGCCGGTTCTCAATCCAGTCGATCGCCGCGCGGTTCCGATCGGTGCCGGCCTGGCGATCGCCGAACTGCGTGAGCCCGCGCAGGGTCTCCTTGTAGCGCTCGAGATCCAGCCGATCGACCAGTGTCCGAATCGGGTCGCTCTCCGGTCCGCCGGGACCGTCGACCGGCGCTCTGCCTGCGGCGCCTGGTGGTCGCATGGTGATGGGGGCCGCAGCGCCGCGAGCGTCGACACACGTTCCGGCATAGCCGCCGTCGTCCTGCCGATCCAGGCTGCAGCGGGCGCCCGTTCCCGACCCCAGCGTGAACGAGATGCCGTCAACGGTCGTGTCGACGTCGAGGACATCGAGCGTCCCACCGGCCACGGACAGGCTGATGCCGATCTGTCCGGCCGACCCGCTGACGGCGAACGTGGCCTCCAGGGGCTCACCGTTGGTCGCCGTGACCGTGCCGGTCCATTCTCCTGTCTGAACCTGTCCGGCCCGGAGTCCCGCCGAGCCAGCCGCGATCATGGCGCACGCCACCAGGGCCCACCCCGTTCTCCCAGCCTGCTCCTGAGTCATGTGTGCCCCCCAGAGGTCAGTCCTCGATCTTCTTCCGGTGCTTCCGCTGGCGCCAGGGGCGCTTCGTCTTGTCCTCGTGCGCACCACCTGTCTGTCGCGGCAGCGGCGCGCGGGGACGCGGCGGCGACCTCCGGGGCTTCACCGTCTTGCGTGGCATGGCAAACTCGCGCGGGTCAGGTAAACATCGGCGCCCGGGCCCGTATACTAGTACTCGATCGTTGATGCCTTCCGATTCTCCCACCGCGGAACGGGCGGCCCTCGTGGGGCTCGTGACCGGTGCGCGACGCAATCTGGACACCGGCCTGGATGAGCTGGCCGGGCTCGCCGAGGCGGCGGGCGCCATCGTCGTGCTGCGGATGCAGCAGGAACGGGCCAGACCCGATTCGGCCACCTTCATCGGCAGCGGCAAGGTCGCGCAGCTGGCGGCGGCCTGCGCGGAGCTCGAGGTCGACGTCGTGATCGTCGACAACGAGCTGACGCCCGGACAGCTCGGGCATCTCGCGGAGAAGCTCGCGTGCAAGGTCCTCGACCGCACGCAGCTCATTCTCGACATCTTCGCGCGCCGCGCCCGCACCCGCGAGGGCCGTCTGCAGGTGGAGCTGGCCCAGTTGAAGTACCTGCTGCCCAGGCTCGCGGGCAGCGGAACGGCGCTCTCGCGGCTCGGCGGCGGCATCGGCACGCGAGGGCCCGGCGAGACGAAGCTCGAAACGGACCGGCGCCGGATCCGGATGCGGATCCAGGCGGTCGCGGAGCAGATCGAGCAGGTACGCCGCCGCCGCGGGCAGCTTCGCGAGCGGCGCCAGAAGCAGTCGGTCCCGACCGTGGCACTCGTCGGCTACACGAACGCGGGCAAGACGACGCTCTTCAACCGTCTGACGAGCGCGCACGCGGTGACCTCCGACGCCCTCTTCGTGACGCTCGATCCGCTGGTGCGCCGCGTGCGCCTGCCGGACCGGCGCGAGCTGCTGGTGTCGGATACCGTGGGCTTCATCGACCGGCTGCCGCATGCGCTCGTGGCGGCGTTTCGCGCCACGCTCGAGGAAGTGGCCGAGGCCGACCTCGTGCTGCACGTGATCGACGTCGCCAGCCCGGAACAGGCGCGTCACCGGGCGGCCGTGCGCCGCGTGCTCGAGGAAGTCGGGGCCTCGGAGGTGCCGACGCTCGACGTGCACAACAAGATCGATCTGGTCGACGGCGACGAGCGGATGCGTCTGCAGAGCCGCGTGCCGGCCGCCGTGCCGGTCTCCGCGCGCACCGGCGAGGGCGTCGAGGCGCTGCTGCGGACCGTTGCCGAGGAGCTGGCGCTCGACACGCAGCGGGTCACTGTGCGGCTCGCTGGCGCCAGCGAGGCCGATCGGCGCCAGGTGGCGCGGATCTACCAGGTCGGACGCGTGGTGAGTCACGTCACGGGCGAGGGGGGTGTCGTCATCGAGGCGGATGTCCCCCGGCGCTTCCTCGACCGGCTCGCACCCCTGAACGTGAGAGAGGACTTCCTTGATGCGCATTGACCCCGCCGTGGGACGGATTCCGGGACCGAGGCGTCGGCTGGCTGCCCTGGCGGTGCTCGCCGTGGTGACTGGCGCCTGCGCCACGCGCACGGTGCCACCGGCGCCGACGGTCGCGGCCCATCCGGAGTTCGTCTATCCGACCGTGCCGTCCGCGCTCGTCGGAACGCCGGGAGCTTCGCGTGTGGACGTCGGGTGGCGCTACCTGCAGGCCGACGATCTGGGAAACGCCCAGCTCGAGTTCGACGTGGCCCTGAAGCTCGGGTCCGGACTGTACCCGGCCCAGACGGGACGGGCCTACGTGGCTCTCGCCCGGGGCAACGAGAACGTTGCCCTCGAGAGCTTCGATGCGGCGCTGGCGATGAACGGGCAGTACGTCCCCGCGCTCGTGGGTCGGGGCCAGGCGCTGCTGGCCCTGGACCGAGACGCGGACGCGCTCGCGGCGTTCGAGGCGGCGCTCGACCGTGATGCGACGCTCACCGAGCTCGCGCAGCGGGTCGAGGTGCTGCGGTTCCGCGTGCTGCAGGACGTGATCGACGAGGCCCGGGCCGCCGCCGTGGCCGGGCGGATCGACGAGGCGCGCGGCGCGTACGGGCGTGCGCTCGCCGCCTCGCCGGACAGCGCGTTCCTGCATCGCGAGCTCGGCGAGCTCGAGCGCGAGGCTGGCAGCCTCGACCGGTCGCTGGCAAGCCTTCGCCGCGCGGCCGAGCTCGATCCGGACGACGGCGCCATCCAGCGCGCCCTCGGCGAGACACTGGAGGCGCGTGGCGAGTTCGCGGACGCCGAAGCCGCCTACCGGCGCGCGTCCGCGCTCGCTCCGGACGCGGAGCTGAACGCCCGCATCGGGGACGCGGCCCGCCGCGTCCGCGAGGCCGAGCTGCCGGTCGAGTTCCAGGACGCGCTGACCGCCCGGCGGGCCACCCGCGGAGACCTCGCGGCGCTGATCGGCGTCCGGCTCGATGTGCTCCTCGGTCGCGCCACGAGGCAGCAGGTCGTCGTGACCGACGCCCAGGACCACTGGGCGGCCCCGTGGATCGCGCCGGTGGCGAACGCCGGCATCATCGAGGCGTACGAGAACCACACCTTCCAGCCCTACGCCGCCGTTCGCCGTGGCGATCTGGCCACGGTGGTGAGTCGGCTCGTGGACATCGTGGCCGCGGCCGATCCCGGGCTGCGCCGGCGCCTCGAGAGCCGGCCGTCGATCGCGGACATGATGCCGGCGCATCTCCAGTACGGCGCCGCCTCGGCGGCGGTGGCTGCCGGCGTGCTCGATCTGTTCGAGGACCGCACGTTCCAGGTCGGACGCGACGTGTCGGGCGCAGAGGCCGTCGAGGCGATCGACCGTGTCCGGGCGCTGGCCGCACCGGTGTTCGGCACGTCGGGACCGTGAAGCACCTGACGATCGCGAATCAGCTCACGATCCTCCGGATCGCCCTGATTCCGGCGTTCGTGCTCCTGCTGGTCTACGGGTTCCTCGGCGCGGCCCTGCTCACGTTTCTGATCGCCGGTCTCACCGACGCGCTCGACGGGCTCATCGCCCGGTACGCTCATCAGCGGACGACCCTGGGGGCATGGCTCGACCCGATGGCCGACAAGCTGCTGAGCGTGACCACGCTGGTGGTGCTCACGCTTCCGGCGATCCCCCTCACCAATCACCTGCCGTTGTGGCTCACGGTGCTCGCCATCACGCGCGACGTCGTGATCGTCGTCGTGGTCGCCATCGTCAACCTCGCGATCGGGCCGCGCACGTTCGCCCCCTCCATCTGGGGCAAACTGACGACCGCCGTGCTCAGCCTGACGGTCGTGACGGTGATGTACTTCAACTACCGGCAGGAGACGTCGGTGCTGGTCGACGTGGGGATCTGGCTGTCGCTGGCGCTCACGCTCGTCTCGGGCGGCGACTACGTCCTCCGCGTGCGTCGTGTCGTCAACGAGCCGCCCCCAGTTTCGTCCTGAAGTAGCCGACCGTTCTGGTCAGGCCATGCTCGAGATCGACCATCGGCTCCCATCCGAGCAGTGTCCGGGCGCGCGTGATGTCGGGCTGGCGCCGGCGCGGGTCGTCCACCGGCAGCGGGCGGTAGACGATGGGGCTCGTCGATCCGGTGATGCGGATGATCGTCTGCGCGATCTCCGCGATCGTGACCTCGTGCGGGTTGCCGATGTTCACCGGCTCGTTCGTGTCGGCAGCCATCAGCCGCAGGATGCCGTCCACCAGATCCGACACGAAGCAGAAGCTCCGTGTCTGCGTGCCGTCACCGAAGATCGTGACCTCCTCGTTGGCCAGCGCCTGCGACATGAACGCCGGCACGGCCCGGCCGTCACGCAGTCGCATGCGCGGGCCGTAGGTGTTGAAGATGCGGACGATCTTGGTGTCGAGGCCGTGGGTGCGGTGGTAGGCGAGCGTGATGGCCTCGGCGAAGCGCTTCGCCTCGTCGTAGACCCCTCGGGGGCCGATCGGGTTCACGTGGCCCCAGTAGGTCTCCTTCTGCGGGTGCTCGAGCGGATCGCCGTACACCTCCGAGGTCGAGGCCAGCACGAAGGTCGCCCCCTTGGCCTTGGCCAGGCCGAGCGCGTTGTGGGTGCCGAGCGACCCCACCTTCAGCGTCTGGATGGGAAGCTCGAGGTAGTCGATCGGGCTGGCGGGGCTGGCCCAGTGGAGCACGCCGTCCACCTCGTCCTGGACGTCGATGTGACGGGTGACGTCGTGGTGGATGAACTCGAAGGGCCGGTCGCGCAGGTGCGCCAGGTTGGCCAGGTCGCCCGTCAGCAGGTTGTCGACGCCGACCACCGTGTCGCCCCTGTCGAGCAGGGCCTCGCAGAGGTGGGAGCCGATGAAGCCGGCGGCGCCTGTGACGACGATGCGCGCCATTAGGGTCCCTTAGCCAGAATAGGCGCGCTGGAACAGGCCGCGCACGACGGTCAGCCACATGATCTTGAGGTCGAGCGTCACCGACCAGTTCTCGATGTAGTAGAGGTCGTACTCGATGCGCTTCTCGAGCGAGGTATTGCCCCGCCAGCCATTGACCTGCGCCCAGCCCGTGATGCCGGCCTTCACCTTGTGGCGCAGCATGTACTGCGGGATGCGGTGCTTGAACTGCTCCACGAAGAACGGCCGCTCGGGCCGCGGGCCGACGATGGACATGTCGCCCTTGAGCACGTTCCAGAACTGCGGCAGCTCGTCGAGATCGAACCGGCGCAGCCATCGCCCGACCGCGGTCGTCCTCGGGTCGTCGTCGCGGGCCCAGATCGGCCCGGTCGTGTCCTCGGCGTCGTGGTGCATGGAACGGAACTTGTACACCGTGAAGGCCTTGCCATCGAGCCCCATCCGCTCCTGCCTGTAGAAGACCGGCCCGGTCGACGTGCGCTTGACGAGCAGGGCGATGGCGGCGGCCGGAAGCGCGAGGAGGACGATGGCCGCCGCCGACAGGACGATGTCCAGCCCGCGCTTGATCCAGGCGTTGACCCCCTGGAGCGGGACGTCGTTGACGTTGATGATGGGCAGGCCGTCGAGATCCTCGAGGCGTGCCCGCAGCGCGATGAACTGGAGCAGGTCCGGCACGACCTTGACGTCGAGGAACTCGCGGCTGGCGATGTCCATCAGCTCCAGCAGCCGCGCGTGCTCCTCGAGCGGCAGCGCCACGTAGAGGTGATCGACGCGCTCGCGCCTGGCGATCTCGCCGGTCTCGGCCAGTGTGCCGAGCAGGGCGAGGCCGCGGTAGCCCACGTGGTCGCCCGCGGCGCGGTCGTCCACGAAGCCCACCACCTGGTAGCCGAGCTCCCGGTGCTGGAGCACGCGGTCGGCGACCATCCGGCCCAGGTCGCCCGCGCCGGCGATGAGGATCCGCTTGAGGCCGATGCCGGCTCGCCACCGTCGCTCGAGCAGCTCCCGTACGGCCTCGCGAGAGGCGTACGTGAAGCCGACGTTGAGCACGAGGAAGATCCCCCAGACGAGCTGCGACACCTCGTACGCGCCGCGCGCCTGCGCGTCCGGCGAGGCCCAGTAGGCCTGCACGTAGAGGGTCGAGACCAGGCCGAAGACGACTGCCAGGACGCTGCCGACGAGGACGGCGAAGAAGTCGTCGACACGAGAGCGACCCCGGCGCAGCCGGTAGACGCCCTGGACGCGGAAGGCGAGCGGCGTGAGGATGGCGATGAACGGCAGGATGTTGAGGTACTGCTCGAACGGCGGGTATCCCTTGAACACGGGAATGAGGCCGCTCTCGAAGCGGATGCCGTACGCGAGCACGAAGGCCCACATGGCGAGCAGGGCGTCGCTCACCACGTAGAACGCGACCAGGAGCCGGTTGTAGCGCCTTACCATCTGGTCCCCGGCGGCGCGGCCATGGTCTCGTCGATGACGGCACGCATCCGATCGACGTGGCGTTCGTGCGAGAAGCGCTCGGCGTGGGCCCGTATCCGGGCCGGATCCCAGCGCAGCGCCGTCGCGCGGCGCAGCGCCTCGGCGAGGGCGGTGGTGGTGGGTTCCGGGTAGAGCACGCCCGTCTCGCCGTCGCGAATCGTTTCGAGCGCGCCGCCGCGCCCCAGCGCGACCACGGGGCGCCCGCAGGCCTGCGCCTCGAGCGGCACGATGCCGAAGTCCTCCTCGCCGGGGAGCATCACGGCCGTCGCCCTCCGGTACTCGTCGCGTACGGTGTCGTCGGAGAGGCGTCCGAGGAACGTCGCGCCGGGGCCCGCCTGGCGCTCGAGCCCTTCCCGCTCCGGGCCGTCGCCGACCACGCGCAGCGGCATGCCGAGGCGCTCGCACGCCGCGATCGCGATGTCGATGCGCTTGTACGGGACCAGGGCGGACACGACGAGGACGTGCGGCTCCGGGACGACAGGGGCGGGGTGGAAGAACACCGTATCGACGGGCGGATGCACGACAGTGGCATCACGCCTATAGTATCGGCGGATCCGGGCGGCGACGTGCCCGGAGTTGGCCACGAACCGGTCCACGCGGTGAGCAGTCGCACGGTCCCACCGGGCGAGGCGCGCCAGCAAGGGGCGGTAGAGGCGGCGGCTCGCCATCCGCCCGACCCGGGCAGGTCCGAAGTAGGCCTCGAACTGATCCCAGGCGTAGCGCATCGGCGTGTGGCAGTAGCAGAGGTGCCTGGCCCGTCCTGGCGGTACTACGCTCTTGGCCGCGCAGTGACTGGTACTGACCACGAGATCGTAGCCGTCGAGGTCGAGCTGCTCGATCGCAAACGGGAACAGCGGCAGGTAGCGCCGGTGGGACGAGCCGGCGAAGGGCAGCCGCTGCACGAGGGACGTGCGGATGCGGTGGCGCTCGATGCGCGCCGAGACGCTGCCGCGATGGTGGAGCAGCGTCAGCACGTCCGCGCCGGGCAGCATCTCGCAAAGACTCTCGAGGACGCGCTCGCCGCCGCGCATGCCCGTGAGCCAGTCGTGTACGAGCACCACCTGCCCGGCGCTCACCGGGGCACGCCCTGCCTGGTGCCTTCCCCGACGCCAGCCGGCGTGGAAGCCGGCGCCGGCGGCGCGTCCGGACCGGCCGTGCCGCCACCGACGGCCCGGTACACCTCGAGCGTCCTGCGAACCGAGCGCTCCCACGAGAATTCGCGCGCCCGTCGCAGTCCCTTCCGCCGGAGGGACTCGGCCACGGCGGGGTCGGTGAGCACGCGTCGCATGCCGTCCACGATCGAGGCAACGTCGTACGGATCGACGAAGAGGGCCGCGTCGCCGGCCACTTCCGGCAGCGACGAGACGTTGGAGGTCACGACCGGGGTGCCGCTGGCCATCGCCTCGAGCGGCGGCAGCCCGAACCCCTCGTAGAGCGAGGGGAACACGAAGACCGACGCCAGCCGGTACAGCACCGCCAGGGTGTCGTCGGCGACGTAGCCGAGGAAGCGGACGTGCTTGTGCAGCTTGTGGCGGTGCACGGCTCGCCGCAGCCCCGGAAGCTTGGAGATCTCGTCGCCGATGATGAGCAGTTGCAGGTTGTCGAGCCCGGAGCGCCTGAGCTCGTGGAAGGCCTCGATCAGCCGCAGCAGGTTCTTGTGCGGCCTGATGCTGCCCACGTAGAGCGCGAACGTGTGGTGGAGCTGATACCGCTCGCGGACCTGCGCGACGCGCTCGTCTCCGGGCGTGGCACCGAAGTGATCGTCGATGGCGTTGTACACGACCTGGATCTTGTCGGCCGGGACGTTGAAGAGCCGCAGGATGTCGCGCTTGGAGGCCTCCGAGGTCGTGAGGATGCGATCCGAGCGCCGGGCTGCAAGCCACATGGATGTGCGGGCATAGAGCTGGGCCGCACGCCGCGACACCACGCGGCGCCGGACGTACTCGGGGAACAGCAGGTGGATGCAGTCGTGAATGGTCACCACCGATCGGGAGCGGACCCCCGCGGGCAGGATGTAGTGCGGCGCGTGGAAGACATCGGGCCGCTCGCGATGGAGGACCCAGGGGACGTGGAACTGCTCGCGCACCGAGTAGCCGGGCGACGGCTCGAGTACGCTCCGGAAGTTCGGCCCGAGCTGGGCCGCGATCCCGAGGTCCGGCTCCCGGCAGAGCAGGACGTACTCGGTGTCCTGGTCGATCAGCGCGAGATGCCGCAGCAGGTTGCGGATGTAGGTCCCGACGCCGAAGTCGTGGATCTTCCGCGCGTCGATCGCGACCCGCATGGTGTCTGGATTATAGCGGCGCGTGGAGCCGCGTCGGGCGGCCGGGCACTGGACGTCTCGAGCGGCCGGCGAGCGCTCGCTACTGATCCCAGCCGCTCCAGGCCATCCGGTGCTGGCGGCGCAGATCGCGCATCACGCCCGGATAGACGCCGGACCGTCGCGCGACCTCCGCCGCTTGACGGAGCGCGGCGCGGACGGGCAGGGCGTAGTCCTCCACCGACGACAGCCATCCCTGGCAGTCGAGGTTCGTAGCCGGCGACAGCCGGACGGAGCTCCGGTCGTACACGGCGAACCAGAGGCGGTCGCCGCTCCGGGGCGCCGAGGCGATGCACGTCGGGGCGTACTGGTTCCAGTAGGCGTCGATCTGATCGGCCCGTTGGGCCGCCGCCTGCACGGTCTGCGCGTACACCTGCTCCCCCTGGGCCCGCAGGGCGTCGCTGCCGGTCGGACCGCCCATCGCCTCGCTGAGCGCCGTGAGCGGTGTCTGACGCGAGACGCCCCCGCCCTGGCCGTTCAGCAGCGACGTGGCGTGGTCGATCGCCACGGCGAAGGCCAGTCCCTGGCCCGCGCCTGCGGCCACGGCCATCGAGTTGACGCCGATGACGACGCCGTCGCGATTGACGAGGGGCCCACCGCTGTTCCCCGGGTTGATGGCGGCATCGGTCTGCAGGAGCGTGACGTCACCGACCCGGCGGACGGCGCTGACGATGCCGCGGGTCACCGTGTTCGAGAGCACGCCGAGGGCGGACCCGATGGCGACGACCTCCTGGCCGACTCGAGCGCTGCCGGCGGTCCCAAGCCGCAGGATCGGCTGGCCGGCACGGGCGCCGTACACCTGCAGCACGGCGAGATCGGCCCCCTCGGACACGCTGGCCACTCCCGCGGTGTACTCCGCGTCGCCGACGCGCAGGCGGACCGACGTCTGTCCCTCGACCACGTGCGCGTTGGTAAGTACCCGATCGGTGCGAACGAAGAACCCGGTCCCACGCGCCTGTCCGGCGGTGATCGACGCCACCGCCGGGAGGAGCCGGCTGATGACCTCTTCGAGTGACCTCGGCGCGTCGGGCGGCGGCGTCGTCGCGGTCGCCGGGCCCGGAATCGTCGGCACGGGAATCGGTGTGGACGCCCCCGCCGAGGCCGTGGTCGGGGCGGAGGCAGCCTCCGCCGACTCGCCCGTCGTGGGCGTCGGTGCGGCCGGCGCCTCGAGCCGGGCAGCGGCCGTCGGTGGCGGCTCCTGCGCGTTCCCTGCGGGGCGCGTGACCAGGTAGACGACGGCGCCGCCGACGAGAATGCCGCCGACGAGCAGCAGCAGCCCGCCCGGCCGCCGTGCGGGTGCTGGTGCTGGTGCGGAGGCCGGGGGCAGGTCTGCGTGCAGGAACCCGCATCGGCACGCGGTGACGCGCGGCGGCACGTGCCGCAGGCACGAGGGGCAGGTCCAGGCTGGAGCCTGGGACGGGGATGACATGTCGTCAAGCCTGGCGGGAGGTGACTAGACCAGGACTAGACCCCGCCTTGACCGGTTGTATCGGGTTGGCGGCCGCGAAGCTTGAGATAGACCCGCAGGAGGGACGCCCACCGCGGACGATGCTTTTCATAGAACAGCACGCGACTGCGATCGAGGAGCGCGCGGGCGGACAGCGAGGCGCCGGTCACCGATCGTCCACGGAGGTGCACGATCTCGACGTCGGCGAGGAAGAGGACGCGGCGCCCGGCCCGCCGGATGGCCGCGCACAGGTCGACGTCCTCCACGTACATGAAGTACCGCTCGTCGAACAGGCCGGCCGCCTCGAGATCCTGTCTCCGGACGAGGAGGCAGGCCCCGGTCACCCAGTCCACCGCGCGCGTGCGGCGCGTGAGCCGCTCGGCGAGCGCCACCGCCGGCGGAAACCCGAGCTCGGCGCCGCGCTGCAGGGTCTTCCGGCCCAGCTCGACCCACGGCGTTGGCATCCGTCCCCACGACAGCTCCGCCCGACCGTGCTCGTTGACCAGGCGCGGGCCCGCCACCGCAACATCCTGCCGTGCCACGAGCCGCGACACCAGCGCGTCGATCGCGCCCGGCGGCACGCGCGTGTCGGGGTTCAGGCACAGGACGAGCTCGCCACCCGAGGCGCGGACGGCGATGTTGGTCGCCCTGGCGAACCCGAGGTTCGCGCCCGTCTCGATCAGGCGGATGGCAGGCCAGCGCTCGCGCAGGTGGCCGGGCGTCCCGTCGGTAGAGGCGTTGTCGACCACGACGATCTCGTGATCGATCGCCGGCGCCGGCGCCGTCAGCGACCCCAGCAGGTCGTCCACCTCGGCGCGCGAGTTGTGCGTCACGACGACGACGGCCAGGCGGCTCATGGGGCGGCCAGCAGTACCTGCAGCGTGCGGTGCGCGCACTCGCGCCAGGAGTAGCGTTCGACCTGGACGGCGCCGGCCTGGACGAGTCGTTCGCGCTCGGGTCCCTCCGCGAGCAGGCGATCGAGCGAGGCGGCGATGAGGTCCGGGTCCGGACGGGGAAGGTAGGCGGCCGCGGGACCGTAGATCTCGCGTGCGACCGCCGTGTCGAGGACCGCAACGGGGATTCCGGCGGCCATGGCCTCGAGCGGCGGGAGCCCGAAGCCCTCGTATTCGGAGAGGAACACGAACGCGGAGGCCCGGGCGTAGAGGCCCGCGAGCTCGGCGTCCGGGACGTACGACCGCACGTGGATCCGGTCCGACAGGCCCGAGCCCGCCACGAGCGCGTCGAGATCGAGCCAGGGGCGCGTCCGGTTGTCGCCGACGATCGCCAGCCGGATCTCCCGGCGTCGGGCCGCCAGGCGCGCGAATCCCTCGACCAGCGCGCCGACGTGCCGGCGATTGAAGATCGACCCGACGTACAGCACGAGCGGTTCGCGCGGCGCCGTGCCAAGGAGCGTCGAGACGCCCAGGTAGATGACCTCGATCCGCGCCGGGTCGACCCGCAAGTGCCTCGCGATCTCCCGCTTGGAGAAGTCGGACTCGGTGATGACCCGCGCGGCCCGCCACGCGGCCAGCCGCGAGAGCGTGCGCCGGCGGAACCCGTCGCGCCAGGCGAACCACTCCGGGTGGGCGGCATACGAGACGTCGTGGATCGTGAGCACCACGGGCGCGGGACAGACGATCGGGGCCGTGTAGGCCGGTGCGAACAGGACGTCGGCGCGTTGCGCGCGAACGAGGCCGGGAAGTGTCCACTGCTCCCAGACCGTTCCCTGTCCCGGCGCCACCGCGTGCGCCACCCGCAGGTTCCCGAGGTCGAGAGGTGCCAGCGCCGCCGGCGCGCAGAGCACCAGCTCGTGCCCGGACATGCCAGGCACGGCCGTCCAGGCCTGGAGGATGCGGGAGAGGTACCGCCCGACCCCGGTGGGCCGGCCCGTCAGCTCGCGGGCGTCGATGGCAATGCGCACCCGCCGCTACCGCTCGCTCCGGCGCCGCACGGCGCCGAGATAGGCCTCGTGGACCGCCACGGCGGTCCGCGACCAGGAGAACGCGCGGGCACGGTCGAGGCCCGCGCACGCCAGCCGGTGGCTCCAGGCGCGATCCCGGTGCAGCCGCTCGAGGGCGTCGGTCCAGGCGTCGACCTCCGGATCGAGCAGCACACCGGCGTCTCCGACGACCTCCGGGAGCGCGCCCCGCCTGGAGGCGACCACGGGGACGCCCGCCGACATCGCCTCGAGGGCCGGGATGCCGAAGCCCTCGTCGAGCGAGGGCATCAGCAGCGCGCGCGCGCCGGCATAGAGCGTCTCGCGGTGCTCGGCGGCCACGTACCCGGCATGGTGCACGAGATCCCTGAGCGGCGCGCGTTCGAGTCGCGCGAGCCAGGGGGCCGCCGCCGGCGTCGCGCCACCCGCCACGAGGAGCCGGGGCGGCTGCGTCGTGCCCCGGGCCAGCCGCTCGTAGGCGTCGAGCAGCAGCCCCAGGTTCTTGCGCGGCTCCAGGGTGCCGAGGAAGAGGAAGTACCCGCTGTCGGGCACGTTCGGCTCCCGCCCGAGCGACGACCACGTTGGCGGCCCCGGCGGGCACACGTGAATGCGATCGGGCGCGACGCCGAAGCGTGTGCTGACCTGGGAGCGGGTGTAGGCCGAGGGGGTGACGATCGCGTCGGCCCGGCGGGCGTGATCGCCGGCGAGCGACGGATAGTCCCTGCGGATCTCGCCGCGCGTCAGCTCGGGGTGGTCGAGAAAGAACAGGTCGTGCACGGTGACGACCTGGGCCGCCCCACCTGCCGGAATCAGCAGGGGGTGCAGCGAGTGCACCACGTCGGTCCGGCCCGCCAGGAGGAGCTCGACAGGAGGCCACGACAGGCGATGCCAGAGGTAGTTGAGCACCGACACGGGCACGCGCCGGTCCACGAGGCGCACCCCGAGCTCGGCCTCGAGGCTCGCGGCCGGGCGGTCGCGCCACGAGCTCGTGAAGAGCGTCACGGCGCCGGTGTGCATGGCCGCGTAGGCGCGCACCAGCTCGTGCACGTACTCGCCGACCCCCGTGCGCGCGCGCAGCGCCGGCCGGTAGTCCACCAGGATTCGCATACCCGAGCCGGTATGATAGACGCTCATGTTCACCGACGACGCCCGTGGCGGCGGCTGACCGCTCCGCCGTGCTGGTCACCGGTGGCGCCGGCTACATCGGCAGCCATGCCGTCAAGGCGCTCCGCCGGGCCGGCCATCGCCCGGTGATCTACGACAATCTGTCGGCCGGCCATCGGGCCGCGGCGCTCGGCGCGCCGCTGGTCGAGGGAGACATCGCCGACGTCGACGCCGTGCGCCGGGCCATCCGCGACAGCGGTGCCGCCGCCGTGATGCATTTCGCGGCCTGGCTCTCGGTGCCGGATTCGGTCGCCGACCCGGCCGGGTACTATCGCAACAACGTCATCGGCACGCTCGGCACGCTCGAGGCGATGGCGGCCGAGGGGTGTCGTCACTTCGTGTTCTCGTCCACGTGCGCCGTCTACGGCGAGCCGGTCGAGACACCCATCTCCGAGGACCATCCCACGGCCCCGGTCAACGCGTACGGCCAGACGAAGCTGGCCGTCGAGCACGCGCTCCCGCACGTCGAGCGGGCGTACGGCATCCGGTCGATCCGGCTGCGCTACTTCAACGCCGCGGGCGCCGATCCCGACGGCGAGCTCGGCGAGGACCACACCCCGGAGATTCACCTCATCCCGCGCGCGATCGAAGCCGCCTGCGGTGGGCGCCCGCTCCAGGTCTTCGGCGAGGACTATCCCACGCCAGACGGCACCTGTCTGCGCGACTACATCCACGTGACCGACCTCGCCGACGCGCACGTCCTCGCCCTCGCACGCCTCGAGGGGGGCGGGCCCTCGGCCACCTACAACGCCGGCACCGAGCTCCCCTCGTCGGTCCGCGACGTGATCGGGGCCGTCGAGCGGGCCACCGGCCGGAGCGTGGCGTGGGAGTCGGCGCCCCGGCGCGCCGGTGACCCCGCCGTGCTGTACGCTGCGGCCGGACGCATCCGGCACGGTCTCGGGTGGGCGCCACAGCGCGCGGCGCTCGACACGATCGTGAGCGATGCCTGGCGCTGGCATGCGGCGCATCCGAAGGGGTTCGGCGACGGCCCGGACTGACCGGGGGATGGCGTAGGATGGCCGCGTGACCGCGTTCCGCCGCCTGCTCGAGTACGCCCGGCCGCACCGGGGCCGCCTGGCAGGAGCCCTGGCGGCGATGGTCGTGTACAGCGCGGCGCACGCGAGCCTCGTCTATCTGATTCAGCCGATCACGGACGGCCCCATGCTCGGGCAGGGCGGCCGGGACGTCGGTCAGCCCCCCGACGGTTCCGTCTTCTGGTCGGGCGGGAGCCTCGTGCCGATCAGTTTCGGCATCATCGGCGCGTTCTTCCTGAAGGGCATCGGGAACTACGTCTCCTCGTACGTGATGACCGACGTCGGCCAGCGCGTCGTGCGCGACCTGCGCAACGTGCTGTTCCGGCACATCCTGGGGCAGTCGGCCGCCTTCTTCGCCGTGGAGACGAGCGGCCGGCTGATGTCCCGCGTGACCAACGACGTCGCGCAGGTGCAACGGGCGGCCTCGGAGACGCTCGGCGACCTGATGCGCGAGTCCCTGTCGCTCGCCTTCTTCACGGGCCTGCTCTTCTACTGGGACGCACGGCTCGCGCTCGTCTGCCTGACCGGTGCGCCCCTCGTGATCTATCCGCTCGTCCGGCTGGGCGAGCGCGTCCGCCGGACGACACGCCGCAGCCAGGAAGCGCTCGAGGATCTGTCGCACGTGACGGCCGAGGCCTTCACCGGGCATCGGATCGTCAAGGCGTTCGGCGCCGAGAACCGCGAGGCCGAGAAGTTCGGCCGGACCTCGCAGCGCTTCTACCGGACGAGCATGCGCGTGACGGGCGTGGTCTCCGTCCTGCCTCCGCTGATGGAGCTCATCGGCGGATTCGCCTTCGTGGCGGCGCTCTGGTACGGCAGCACGCAGATCGCCGCCGGCAGCCTCACGACGGGGGAGTTCGCCTCGTTCGGCGCGGCCCTGTTCCTGATGTACGGTCCGATCCGGAGGCTGAGCCGGGTGAACGCGACCGTGCAGCAGGCCATTGCGGCCGCCGAGCGGATCTTCGAGGTGCTCGACACGCACAGCGAGGTCCACGAGCGCCCGGACGCCCGCCCGCTGCCGCGTTTCGGACGCGAGATCGAGTACCGCGACGTGCACTTCGCGTACGGGTCGGCGGGCCCGATACTGATCGGCGTCTCCTTCACCGTCCGTGCGGGCCAGACGCTGGCCATCGTCGGCCGCAGCGGCGCGGGCAAGACGACGCTCGTCAACCTGCTGCCGCGGTTCTACGACGCGACGGCGGGCGCGATCCTCATCGACGGCCGGGACATCTGCGAGGCGACGCTGGCCTCGCTCCGGTCGCAGATTGGCATCGTCACGCAGGAAGTCGTGCTGTTCGACGACACGGTCGCCGGCAACATCGCCTTCGGGAAGCCCGGCGCCAGCGCGCACGAGGTCGAGGCGGCGGCACGTGCGGCGCACGCCCACGACTTCATCGTCGCGCTCGAGCAGGGCTACGACACGGTGGTGGGGGAACGCGGCCAGCGGCTCTCGGGCGGGCAGCGGCAGCGGATCGCGATCGCGCGGGCCATCCTGTGCGACGCGCCGATTCTCGTCCTCGACGAGGCGACCTCGGCACTGGACGTCGAGTCGGAGGCCCTCGTACAGGGGGCGCTCTCCAACCTGATGCGCGACCGGACGTCGCTCGTGATCGCCCACCGCCTCTCGACCGTGCGACGCGCCGACAGAATCCTCGTGCTCGACGGCGGGCGCGTCGTCGAGTCCGGGACGCACGAGGAGCTCATGGGCCGCGACGCGGCGTACGCGAGGCTGTACGACCTGCAGCTCGAGGAGGAGGTCATCGGTGAGTAGGCGCGCGAGGGCCGCCGGGCGGGAGATGCGGGGGCGATGATCAAGTCGATGACCGGATTCGCGTCGCTGACCCACGAGGACGAGCGGGCCACGATCGCCGTCACGCTGCGTGCGGTGAACCACCGGTTCCTCGACCTGCAACTGCGGGTCCCGCAGGCGGTGGCGGCGGTCGAGCCGCGCCTGCGGGCGCTGCTGCAGAGGCGGCTGGCGCGCGGACGCGTCGAGCTGGGGATCTCCATGCAGGTACGCGACGCCGGACCGCCGGCCGTGGAGCTGAACCTGGAGGTCGCCAGGGCGCTGGCGGCCGCCGTCGAGCAGACACGGTCGCTGGGACTGGTGGAGCAGGGGCTCACGGCCGGCGACCTGCTGCGGATGCCGCAGGTCGTCAGTGTCCGGGAACGGGCCGCCGAGCCGGAGCTCGAGGTGCGCCTCGGCGCGAGCGTCGAGGCCGCCGTGGAGCAGGCGCTCGCCGACCTGGATGCCATGCGGGGTCGTGAGGGGGAGCATCTCGAGACCGATCTCGAGGCCCGCCGGCAGACGCTGGCCGCACTGCTCGAGAACCTGCGTGTCGCCGCCGACGCCGGGCGATCGGAGCTCGAGCAGCGACTGCGGGACCGCGTGGAGGAGCTCGGGCGCGAGCTGCCGGCGGATCAGGCGGCGATCGCGCAGGAGATTGTCCGGACGGCGGCCCGGTCGGACGTCAGCGAGGAAGTGACGCGCTTTCGCGCGCATCTGGCGCACTGGCAGGTGCTCGCCGAGGGTGACGAGCCGTGCGGGCGCAAGCTGGACTTCCTGCTGCAGGAGATGAACCGCGAAATCAACACGATTGGGTCCAAGGCGGACGGCGCGCGCGTTTCCACCCTGGTGATCGAGGCCAAGGCCGAGCTCGAGCGCATGCGCGAACAGGTACAGAATGTCGAATGAGGCAGCGGGCGCACCCGGAGGCGGGCACGCTGCCGGCCGGCGCGGTCAGCTGTTCATCGTGTCCGCGCCGTCGGGGACCGGCAAGACGACGCTCGTGGAGCGGCTGGTCGACCGGGTCCCCGGGCTGCGCCGGTCGCGTTCGTACACGTCCCGCCCGGCGCGCGCAGGCGAGCAGGACGGCGTCGATTATAATTTCGTCACACGGGATCGCTTCGAGGCGATGGCGCGGGACGGCGCGTTTCTGGAGTCGGCCGACGTGTTCGGCAACTACTACGGAACGGGCGCTGCCGATACCGAGGCCCTGCTCGCAGGCGGCGAGGACGTCGTGCTGGTGATCGACGTCCAGGGCGCCAGGCAGGTGCGGACCCGCGGGATCGAGACGATCGGCGTGTTCGTGCTGCCCCCGTCGGCCGAGGTGCTCGAGCAGCGCCTGCGCGGGCGCAGCAAGGACAGCGAGGCGCAGATCCAGCGGCGACTGGACGTGGCGCGCGCCGAGGTCGGCGAGTACGAACGGTACGAGTACGTCGTGATCAACGACGACCTCGGGACCGCGGTCGCGCGGTTGCAGGCCATCGTCGGCGCCGAGCGGGCTCGCGTGCGGCACGTGCGGCGGGAAGCGGAGGCCGTTATCGCCACCTTCCGCGTGTGAGGCGGGGAGACATGTCCCTGATTGCGCTTGGCGTGTGCGGCGGCATCGGCGCCTACAAGGCGGTCGAGGTGTGCCGTGGGCTGCAGCGCCGCGGCCACGAGGTGGTGGCCGTGATGACGCGCTCGGCCCGTCGGTTCGTCGGCCCGCTGACCTTCGAGGCGATCACGCGCCGGCCGGTGGTGACGTCCCAGTGGCAGCCCGGCCTGAACGCGAGCGTGGAGCACGTGTCGCTGGCCGATCGGATCGACCTGCTGCTCGTCGCGCCGTGTACGGCGAACGTGATCGGCAAGCTGGCCAGCGGCATCGCCGACGACTTTCTCACCTCCCTGTACCTGGCGACGCGGGCGCCGGTGCTGCTGGCGCCGGCGATGAACACCAACATGCTCGCCCATCCGGCGGTCGAGCAGAACCTGCGGCGCCTGCGGGAGCGCGGCGTGCGCTTCGTCGAGCCGGGCGACGGGTACCTGGCCTGCGGCTGGATCGGCAAGGGACGCCTGGCCGAGCCGGAGGTCGTGGTCGAGGCGGCCGCCAGCCTGCTGGATGCGCCGGAGTCCGCGCTTCGGGGCCTCCGCGTGCTGGTGACGGCGGGGCCCACCTACGAGGACATCGATCCCGTGCGGTTCGTCGGGAACCGGTCGAGCGGCCGGATGGGCTTCGCCGTGGCCGAGGAGGCCGCACGACGCGGGGCGCGGGTCACGCTCGTGGCCGGGCCCACGGCGCTCGAGCCCCCGCCGTCGGCGGCGGTCGTTCGGGTGCGGAGCGCCGCGGAGATGCACGACGCGGTGCTGCGACGGGCCGGCGAGGTCGACGTGGTCGTGATGGCCGCGGCGGTGGCCGACTACGCGCCCGAGGGCGTGTCCACCGGCAAGCTGGCGAAGACGGAGCCGTCGATCACGGTGCGACTCACCCGGACGCGTGACGTGCTGGCCGAGCTCGGCACGATGCGGGCAGGGCTCGGATCGGCCGGTCCCGTGCTCGTGGGCTTTGCCGCCGAGACCGACGACGTGCTGCGGCGGGCGCGCGAGAAGCGCGCCGCCAAGCAGGTGGATCTGATCGTGGCCAACGACGTCTCGCAGGCCGACCGTGGATTCGAGGCCGAGACCAACGAGGTGACGCTCGTGGCCGCCGACGGGGAGGAGCCGGTGCCGCTGCGGTCGAAGGGGCGGGTTGCCGCGGCCATCCTCGATCGCGTGGAGCGTCTCGTGCGCGCGCGCAGCGTGGCGCCCGCGGGCCGCTGACGTGTCGCGGGACCAGCTGCAGGCCCACCTGGAGTTCCTGGGCGAGCTCGGAGTGGAGGGCGTGCGCCTCGATCCGGTCTGGCGGGACCGGCAGGCGTCGCCCGCGGCGCCCTCCGTGGCGCCGGCCGACGGGTCTCCGGCTCCCGCACGGTCTGAGCCGGTGGCCGTCCAGGAGCCCTCGGGGGCTCCACCGGACGAGGGGATGGACCCGCCCGCCGCGCTTGCGGCGCTGCGAAGGGAAATCGGGCCCCAGTGCACGCGGTGCAAGCTGCACGGGCTCGGCCGCCGGCAGGTCGTTTTCGGCGTGGGCAGCGCGACGGCGGATCTCATGTTCGTCGGCGAGGCACCGGGGGCCGACGAGGACGTCCAGGGCGAGCCGTTCGTCGGACGGGCCGGCCAGTTGCTGACGAAGATCATCGAGGCCATCGACCTCAGGCGGGACCAGGTCTATATCGCGAACGTGATCAAGTGCCGGCCTCCGGGCAACCGCAATCCCGAGCCCGACGAAGTGGAGCAGTGCGAGCCGTTCCTCTTCCGGCAGATCGACATCATCCGCCCGAAGGTGATCGTCGCGCTCGGGAAGTTCGCCGCGCAGTCACTGCTCCGGACGACCGAGCCGATCACCCGGATCCGCGGACGCGAGTACGCGTACCGGTCGGCCGTGCTGATCCCCACCTACCATCCGGCCTACCTGCTGCGGAATCCGTCGGCCAAGCGGGATGTGTGGGAGGACATGAAGCGCGTGCGCGCAATCCTGTCCGGGGACACCCACGCCTAACCCTGGACCGGGCACCGGAGTGCCGCTGCTGGCCGTCGCCGTTCCCGTCCCCTATCTCGGGCCGCTCACCTACCGGGTGGGCGAGGGCCTCGACCTGCCGCCCGTCGGTGCCCGCGTGCGTGTGCCGCTCGGCACGCGCACGGTGACCGGGTGCGTGGTGGAGCACCTGCCGGACGGCGGGCGCGCCGCCGCGCCGCCGGGCATGCGGGACATCCTGGAGGTGATCGATCGGGAGCCGCTGCTCACCGGGGAAGTCGTGGCCCTGTGCCGGTGGGTGGCCGACTACTACCTGGCCGGGGCCGGGGACACCGTGTCCGCCGCGCTCCCACCGGGCACGCGCCGGCGGGCGACCGCCTTCAGGACACGGCGGGTGGCGGCGATCACGCCGCACGGTCTCGCGCTGGTCGGTGGCGGGGACGACGGGACCGCGGCGCGCGTGACCGCCGCCCAGCGGGCCGCGCTGGACGCGCTCGCGGGCACGCCGGTTGGGTTGCCGCTGGCCGAGCTCGCCGGGCGCGGTGTGACGAGCGACGTGGTGACCCGCCTGGCCCGGAAGGGTCTGGTGACCCTGCGACGCGAGACGCACGAACGGGATCCTCACGAGCACGCCGCGTTTCTGGGGGGTGTGCGGGAACGTGCCCGCGTGCTGACGGCCGAGCAGGCGGCGGCATTCGAGCGCCTGTCAGCCCTGCAGGACGGCGCGACGTTTCGGGTCGCGCTGCTCCACGGCGTGACCGGGAGCGGCAAGACCGAGATCTACCTGCGGCTGGCCGAGCGGGCGCGCGTGGCGGGCCGCCAGATGCTCCTGATGGTTCCCGAGATCGCCCTGACGCCGTCGGTGGTGGGGCTGTTTCGAGCCGCCTTCGGCGCCCGCGTGGCCATCCAGCACAGCGCCCTGTCGGACGGCGAGCGGCACGACCAGTGGCATCGAATCCGCCGTGGAGACGTGGACGTGGTCGTGGGCACGCGATCGGCGGTCTTCGCGCCCCTCACGCGGCTCGGCGTGATCGTGGTGGACGAAGAGCACGACACATCCTACAAACAGGAGGAGGCGCCGCGGTACCACGCGCGCGACGTGGCGATCGTGCGGGCCAACCGGCTGGGCGCTCTGGTCGTGCTCGGGTCGGCTACGCCGTCGATGGAGAGCTACCAGCACGCGCGCTCCGGCAAGTACGCGCTGGTGACGCTCGAGCATCGCGTACTGGATCGCCCCCTGGCGACCGTACGGCTGGTGCCGATGCGGGAGGAGTACGCCGAGCTCGGCCCCGACGCGGTGCTCAGCCGGGACCTGGCCGCGGGCATCGAGTCGCGTCTGGAGCGGGGCGAGCAGGCGCTCGTGCTGCTGAATCGGCGCGGCTACGCCACGGCGGTGTTCTGCCGTCAGTGCGGTCAGGCCTTCGACTGTCCGAACTGCGCCGTGTCGCTGACGGTCCATGCGGCCCGGCAGGGATGGCGGGCACGGTGCCATTACTGCAACTACTCGATGATCGTGCCGCCGACATGCCGGACGTGTGCGGCGCCGTACCTGGAGCAGGCAGGCTTCGGCACCGAGAAGGTCGAGGCGCAGCTCCGGGAGCGGTTCCCGGAGGCACGCGTCGGCCGGGTCGATCGCGACACCGTGCGACGCCGCGGCGCGCTGACCTCGTTGCTGTCGCGCTTCGGGGCCCGGGAGATCGACGTGCTCGTGGGTACGCAGATGATCGCCAAGGGGCATGATTTCCCTGGTGTCACGCTCGTCGGCGTGATTTCGGCCGACGTCGGCCTTGGTGTGGCGGACTTCCGGGCCGGCGAGCGGACGTTTCAGCTGCTCACGCAGGTGGCCGGTCGCGCCGGCCGTGGCGAGCAGGCCGGGGAGGCCGTCGTGCAGACCCTGTACCCGGAGCACTACAGCATCGAGCTCGCGTGCCGACAGGACTATCCGGCCTTCTTCGACCGCGAGCACGCCTTCCGCCGGGGGATGCGCTATCCGCCGGCCGTGGCGCTGGTGAACGTCGTCGTCCGGGGGCGTTCGCTCGGCGACGCGATGCACCTGGCGGCCGATCTGGTGGCGCGGGCGGGTCCCGCGTCCGCGCCCGGCGGCTTCGTGGTGCTCGGTCCGGCACCGGCGCCGCTCGCGCGTCTGCGCGGCGAGCATCGCGCGCAGTTCTTCCTGAAGGGATCGCGTCGCGCGCCCATGCGCGAGGCGATCCGGTCGGCCCTCGCCGGCATCGGAGACCTGCGCCGCCGCGTGACCGTGGACGTCGACCCGCTGAACGTCCTGTAGGCAGGATCGGACGACAGATCTGTAATGGGGTCGGGCGTCGTCCGACGACGCCC
>Ga0299906_10000162_pt1 | contig 67089 bp, 55 predicted proteins | sample RVTome_14_FD_200259 | JGI IMG/M metagenome (GOLD analysis project Ga0299906, IMG submission 200259) | Soil microbial communities from uranium-contaminated site in the Upper Colorado River Basin, Wyoming, United States - RVT145D125 (version 2) ...
TGGCGGATACGGCAAGTAGCGATCAGCGCTTGCGCGTTCCTACCTGAGGCAAGAGCCCAGTGCGGTAGCTCTGCACGCTGGGATCCGTGCGGGGGGCCGCCAGCAATGGCGGTCCTACCGCGACATTGATTCGTAGCCAAGGGCAAAAGGGAAAAGAGTGCAAAGGGTCAGGAGGCCGTCCTCACGAGCCGAAAGCCGAGGTTGTAGAGGCGAATGCCGGGCGCGTACCTGTAGCGGTACGCTGACCGGCAGTTGCGCGCGTAGTCCATCCAACTCCCGCTGCGGGAGACCCGGTTCGAGCCACTCTCAGGACCGACCGGGTCGCGTACCGGCCACGACGGATACTCGCCGAACCAGTCCCAGACCCACTCCCAGACGTTGCCGTGGACCTCGTAAAGCCCCCAGGGATTTGGATCGAAGCTTCGCACCGCGACCATCTTTCTCCGATACTCGCCCATCGGGTTGCCTGCGTAGGAGTTGTTCCCGTCGTAATTCGCCTGCTCCGTCGTCAAGTTCGGCCCTGTGGAGAACGGCGTCGTCGTCCCTGCCCGCACCGCATACTCCCACTCCGCTTCTGTGGGAAGCCGATAGCCCTCGCAGTTAAGGCCTGAAAACGTCACGTCAGTACATTCCAGACCCTCTCCAGGAAGCTTGCGGTTACAACCGGTAAGCGAATAGCACTCTTCGAGTCCGGCCTCTCTTGAGAGCCGGTTTGCGTAAGCCAAAGCCTCGAACCAATTCACATTCTCGACCGGGCACTTGTCGCCACATCGTGAAAAATGCGATGGGTCAATTCCCATCAGCTTGCGCCACTGTCCCTGCGTGACCTCGGTCTGTCCCATCCAGAAGTCACGAGTCAATACCACATTGTGTAGCGTCTCACCGTCGCCTCGCTCCACCTCCGTTTCCGCGCTACCCATACCGAACCGACCCTTGGAAATCCGGCGGAACTTCATTCCCACGACGGCTTCCGTGAATGAGTCCTGCGGCGAGACCGGCTGCGGCTCGATGAGCGGAGGAGAAGCCGGCGTCGTAGCCGCTGAGCTTGGCGTCGATACCGGCCATGGCAAGATGGGTGGAGGAGAAGCCGGCGTGGCATCCCCAGGGTCTTGCGTTGACGCCGGCTTCGGCTCGATGGGTGGCGGGGCCGACGTCAACGCAATCCAAGAAACCGCAACCAGGGCGGCGACCGCAAAGACCCAATACAGCCAGCGAGTTATGGAGATCCCGCCTGTTGAGCCCCCGGCATCGAGCAGGACATTCGCCGGTTTGACGTCGCGATGAACCGCGCCGTGCTGGTGAGCGTGCTCGAGAGCCTCCCCGACTTGCTGGATGACGTCCAACCGCTGTTCCAGCGACAACCCGCCGGCGAGCACCGCCTGCTCGAAGTTGCCCCCAGGGACGTACTCCATGACGAAGAAGCGCCAGCCGTCATCCGACTGCTCGTTCTCCAGCACCCGCACGATGCACGGGTGCGCCATCTGCGCCATCAGGCGCGCGCCGCGGAAGAAGCGCTCACGTCGGCTGCGGTCCTCGGCGTAGTGGCCGTGGAGCACCTTGACCGCCACCAGGCGATTGCCCTCCACGTCCCAGGCTTTCCAGACGGTGGCGAAGCCTCCCTGCCCGACCACTTCGAGGAGCTCGTAGCGGCCGTCGCCCAGGAACTCGCCAGCGCGCAGTTGCGGACCCCGGCGCAGCAGCCGGCGAACGTCGAGGATCTCGCCCTGGAGCTCACGCGTGTCGCCGCCGTCGATCGTCAGCTCCTTGCGGCGCTGGAAAAGCTCCTTCAGCCGCAAGGAGAGTTGCCGCGACTCGTCGTCGGCATAGCGAGGATCCGTCGAGGGTGCCTTACCCAGAGCCTCGATCGCAGCGCGTAGACCGCGCACCACGTCCTCCCAGGCCTCGTCGTTGTCGGACCACGTCGTGACCGGCTTGGCGCCCGACGGCAGGGCCTGAAGCTCCGCGAACGGCGCATCTTCCCAATGGCACGGACGGGCGATGATCGGGATCACCTTCGCCTCGCTGCAGGCGTGACGCTCGAGCGCCCGCGTGGCCTCCACGTCCCAGCAATAGTCCGAGTCGATGAACGACGCCGACACCAGGAGCAGGATGACGTCGGCGGCTTCGAGCTCCCCGTCGATCTGGCCGCGCCACTCGTCGCCGGCTTCGACCCGGCGATCGTGCCAGGCTTCGACCTTGCCCTGCCGGCGCAGCAGGGCGAGGTGCTTGACGAGCTGACGGCACAAGGCGTCGTCCTCGTGGGAGTAGGAGATGAAGACCTTACAGGGCTCGGCGGGCACGGCGGATTCTCCGGCCGGAGTCTACCAACCGGATCGGGCTGAGGGAGGGTGAGCCCACGCGACCGTGGCCGGAGCCGAGGGCCATGGACGCCGTGGTCATGGGTAGAGTGATTGCGCCCATGACGCCGGCGCCCTGTGTCACGAAGGGGGTGCTCGAGGCCGTGGCATGGACACCCCATGTCATGTCCGTCGGTCGGCACCCATGACAACGGCGGCCGTCGTCATGGATGTCGGTCGGCAACCATGACAACGGCGGGTGCTGTCATGGTTTTGTCGGTCGCAACCATGACAACGCGTCACCCCGCGTCGACGGGCTCCGACCCTCCGGCCGCCGCCGCCGCCTGCTCGCTCTTCGCCGCGTCGGCGGCTTGCTGACTCGGCAACCTCCGGCCGTTCACCGCAGCCCGAGCCAGGTGAGCACCGCGATGGCAAGGAAGAGCAGCCAGGCGAAATGCCGGCCGCGGGTGGCCACGAAGGCGGAGATGGAGCTCACCAGGAAGATCCAGGCGATCGCGCCGGCCGTCCAGCGCGCCGTCGGGTCGGGGTCCGGCATGGCTGCGCAACGCCAGAGCACGGCCGCGAAACCCCACCAGAACACGCCGATCAGATGCCAGAAATACCGTACGGTGCGCCGGGTCAGCGCCTCGCTGCCCAGGATCGGCGGGAACTTCCGGAGCATGAGCTCCCCGAAGATCAGCCACTCCCCCAGGAACGAATGCAACGGTGCAAGGAGAAAGCTGACCACGGCCGCCACAGCCAGATAACCGTTCATGACCTTCCCTTTCCGAGAACAGCGATGCGCCCCTCGCAACAAGGATGACAGTTCGAGCGTGGATGGGACGACGACTTCTTGCTTCCGTCTATTTCTTGCCCGCGGTCGCCGCGAGGAGCCGCCCGGCGCCACGGCCCGCTTGCCGCCTCTTGTTCGTGACCGCCAGCGCCAGCAGCAGGGCCGCGATCGACACCCACTTGATCGGCGCGAGGGGCAGCAGGACGAGCACCAAGGCCAGGACCAGGTAGATCACGGGAAGCCGCTCATAGATGGATCGAGGAAGGTAGATGTTGAACATGGCTTTCTTCTCCAACGAGTCCGATTGCATCCAATTGTCTCCGCCGACTTGACGTCAGCAATCGTCGTGCCAACGGGAGGGCGCGTAGGAGAAGGCTCCTGAGCTTCAGGTTGACGCCGCCGGGAGGCAGGGCCGGGAAGGGAAGGACCGGAGAAACCCGGACGGGGAGGCCGGGCAGCCGGTGTCGCCGATCAGCGGCAGGCTGCCTCCCGCGAGCGGCAGCCTCGCCGGCGATCGCTGTAGGATCACGCCATGCGGCGGGCGGTCGTCGTGCGGCTGGGAATGACGAAGGACGAGGGCGCGTGGAGCCGCGCCGGGTTCGTCGCGGACGTCCTCGCGGCGTTGCCGGAGTCGTCCGCCGTCCCGTAGGGCAGGTACCGCCTGCCGTTTCGTCGGCGGCTCGCCGCCGGAGGCGCGAGCAGGAGGCGCCGATCACGACGCGCGCGGCAAGGCGACGTAAAACGTCGATCCCCGCCCCGGCCCCTCCGACTCGACCCAGGCGCGGCCGCCGTGGAGTTCGGCGATGCGCTTGACGAGCGCGAGGCCGATCCCCGTGCCCTCGGCGTCGTGGTCGAGGCGCTCGAAAAGCTCGAAGATCTTCTCGCGATATTGCGGCTCGACGCCGCGGCCGTTGTCGCGCACGAAGCACACCGCCTCGCCGCCGAAAGCCGCGCCGCCGATCTCGATCCGCGGCGCCGCCTGGTCGCCCATGAACTTGACCGCGTTCTCGACCAGGTTCTGGAAGACCTCGACGAGCCGCAGGCGGTCGCCGATCACCACCGGCATGCCGTCGGCGACCGTGACGGCCACGCCGCGCTCGGCGATGGCGCCGCCCACCACGCTCACCGCCTCGCGCGCCAGCTCGCTCAATCGGACCTCCGCGGAGGGATAGACCAGGCGCCCGATGCGCGAGAGCTCGAGCAGGTCGGCGAGCAGGCGCTGCATGGTGTCGACGGCGCCGCGGATGGTCGCCACGTCGCCGCGGAAACGCTCGAGCTGGCCCCGCTCGACGTCCTGCTCGGCCAGGCCGAGGAAGCCGCGGATGGTGAAGAGCGGGCTCTTGAGGTCGTGCGACACGGTGTAGGTAAAGCGCTCGAGCTCGGCGTTCTTGGCCTCGAGCTCCGCCACGAAGACCTCGCGCTCCTCCTGGATCCGCTGGCGCTGGGCGATCTCGTGCCGCAGGTCGTCATAGACCACCCGCAGCCGCGCCGTCATGTCGTTGAAGGTCTGGGCGAGGGTGCCGACCTCGTCTTCGGTGGTCACCGGCGCGGCGGCCTCGAGGTCGCCTTCGGCGACCCGCTGGGCGGCGGCGGTCACGGCGAGGATCGGGCGGGTGATCGCCCGCGCCAGCCATACGGTGCCGACTCCGAGCAAGACCGCGAAGGCGACGCCGGAGCCCAGCACCAGCCAGGCGATGCGCCGCGCCGGCGCGAACGCCTCGGCCTGCGGCATCTCCACCAGCAGGGCCAGCTCGAGCCCCTCGATCCAGCGGTAGACGCCGATCACCGGCGCGCGCCGATAGTTGTGGTAGAGGCCCGAGCCGTCGAGCCCCTGCACGGCGGCGTCGATCCCAATCGTATGGACTCCCCGGGGATATTGGTCGCGGCCGAAGCGCTCGCCGGAGACGAAGACGTTCTGCTTGTCGACGAGGTAGCTCTCGCCGGAGAGAGCGTGACGGCCGCGCCACTGGATGATGCGGTCGATCTCGTCGAGGTTGAGGTGGGCGGCGAGCACGCCGAGACGCTCGCCGTCCTCGCCGGTGAGCGGCGAGGAGACCGTGAGCGTCGGTTCGAACGTCAACGGCGACGGGTAGACGTTGCGCACGTGCACCCCCTTGAGGCCCTCGGTGAAAAAGCGGTCGCGGGTGCGGAACTCGCCCTCGCGACGGGCATCCGTCGACGCGAGAATCTCGCCGACCGGGCTCAGGATCAGGATCTCCTCGAGCTCGGGCTGGAGCTCGCGGACCGCCAGGAGCTGCGTGCGCACCGGCGCCGCCACCGGGCCCCGATCCGTCGCCGAGAGCAGACGGCGGGCCTGCCGCCGGGTCTCGATGAGCGAGGCGAGGTAGACGACGTCGCGCCGCTGGTCTTCGACCCAGGCGCGGAGGCGGTCCTCGCCGAGCGAGGCGAACAGCTCCAGGCGATCGAGCACCGAGTGCTCGAGGGCGCGGCGCGCCTGCATGAAGGCGAGGCCGCCGGCGAGCGCGATGATCACCAGCGACAGCAGGAAGAAGTGCCCCACGAGCCGCGCCTCGAGGCTTTTCGCCCAGAACCTCGCCATGGCTCTGTCTTCAGCTCTTGGGGCGTCGCGACCCGCGAGCTGCATCAGCGCTCCGGCGGGAACAGTTTGTGGAAGCGGCGGCGGCCGTCCTCGATCTTCAGGATCACCACGTCTTTCCGCGAATCGCCGCCGTCGCGGAAGGAGATCCGGCCGGTGACGCCGCGGTAGTCGTCGACCTCCGCGAGCGCTTGCCGGATGCGCTCGCCGTCGAGGCTCTCGAGCCCGTCGAGCACCGCGAAGAGCAGGTTGAGCGCCTCGTAGCTCAGGGCCGCGCTGGTCAGCGGCGGGTGCCCGAGCTCGCGGCGAAATTCCTCGACGAACGCCCGCGACTCCGGGATGTCGACGCCGGGGTGCCAGTGGCGCGTGAAGTAGGCCCCCTGGAGCTCCGGGGCGTCGGCGGCCATCTTGTCGGACCACGAATCGCTGCCGAGGAAGACGGCGTCGAGGCCCACTTCGCGGGCCTGCAGCACTTGCCGGCTCACGGCGAGCGGATAATTCGGCAGGAAGAGCACCTCGGGGTCGTGCTCGGCGAGGGCGCGCAGCTCGGGGCGGTAATCGGCGTCCACGCCGGCGGCGCTGCCGGCGTAAGACGCCGTCGCCACCACCTCGCCGCCGGCCTCGGCCAGGGCGCGCGCGAAGATCTCCGCGAGGTCGTGGCTGTAGACGGTGGCGGCGTCGTAGAGCACCGCCGCGCGGCGGGCGCCGAGGTCTTCGACGGCGAACCGCGCCATGGCCCGGCCCTGGTCGTGGTCGGTGAAGGTCGTGCGGAAGACGAATCGCTTCCCCGCCGTCACCTCGGGATGGCTGGCGCCGGCGACGATGGTCGGCATCCGGGCCCGCTCGGCCTGCGCCGCCACCGGCACCGCCGTCTCGCTCGACATGGGAGCGACGAGCACCGCGATGCCGAGCTGGTTGATCATCCGCTGCGCCAGGCGCAGGGCCTCCTCGGGGTCGTTGCCGGTGTCCTCCGAGACGAGGACCACCCGATGGCGCCGCCCGCCGACCGTGATCCCGCCGGCAGCGTTGACCCGCGCCACCGCCAGCTCGGCCCCTTCCAGGTGCGAGGTGCCGATCACCGCGAGCTCGCCGGTCAGCGGCGGCAGATAGCCGATGCGCAGCTCCGCCGGCCGCGGCCTGCCGCAGCCGAGCCCCACACCCAGGAGCAAGCCCAATACGGCGCCGGCGGCGCCCGCTCGTCGTCCGTTCATCGTCATCCGCGCGGCAAGAATACCAACAACACCGAGCCCTGCCCGCGTCAGGCCCGGGATCGCGCGGGCCGGGATAGGATTTTCCGAGGGACGGGAACCCACCCGTACCCGGTCTTTGGAGTTACGACAATGAGGCGACTTCTGGTCTTCGCCCTGACCCTATCGACCACCGGCACGGCGTCCGCCGCGGAGCTCTCAGTGGTCGAAAGAGACTCGATCTTCGCGATCGTCACCCACAAGGCGGGCGCCTTCTCGGGCAAGGCTCACAACCACCTGGTGGCGGCCGGCTCCTACGCCGCCCGCTTCGCGGCGAGCGCCGACGACCCCGGCGACACCGTGTTCGAGCTCGAGCTGGCGGCCGCCGACCTGGTCGTCGACGCGCCGGAGCTGCAGCAAGCGTGGTACCCGCGGCTCGAGGCCCTGGGGATCCTCGACGAGCCTTTCGGCGAGGTCTCGGACAAAGACCGCGGGAAGATCCGCGAGTCGATGCTCGGCAAGGGCCAGCTCGACGCCGAACGCTTCCCGCGGATCCGCGCCCGGGTCACCGGCGTGGCCGAGGAAGCGTCGAAGCTCGGCGAGACGGAGATGCCCTTCAAGGTGAGCCTGGCCTTCGAGGTCCACGGCAAGGCGGTCGAGCGTCCGGTGGCGGCGCGGGCGTCGTGGGACGAGGACGGCTCACTCCGCCTCGAGGCCGCCGGCGTCTTCAACTTCACCGACTTCGGCATCGAGCCTTACAGCGCCTTCCTGGGCGCGGTCAAGAACCAGGACGTCTTCCACGTCTACGTGAGCCTGCGGGCCGTCCCGGAAGCCGGCGTACAATAAGGAGATGGGCCTCAAGGACGGCGGCTCGACCGCCGGCTTTTCCACCGCCAGCCGGGAGCGGGCCGTGGAGACGGCGCCGCGTGAAGCGCCCCCGCCGCTTCCCGCGCTCACGGTGCTCGCCCATCCCGACCTGGAGCGGATCGGCGAGCGGGTGCTGCTCGGCGAGCTGGCGAGCGGACGCCAGGCCTTGCTCTCGCGCCAGCAGCCGCGCTTCACCGCCCCGGGCGAGCGCCGCGGCCGGGCTCTCGACGACCGCTACCTGAGCCGCCGGCCGCTGCGTTTCACGCCGCTGGCCCACGGCAGCGTGGCCCTGCGTCTCGACGGCAGCCGGACCGCGGTCGTTGTCGACGGCGAGCCCCTCGGCGACGCCTGCGCGGTGAGCGCCGAGCGGCTCGACCGCGGCGTGGTGCTCGAGCTGGCGCGCCGCGTGGTGTTGCTGCTGCACGCCCTCCCCTGCCCTGCCGATCCGCCGCCGCCGCGCTTCGGATTGGTGGGCGACAGCGCCGGGATCGTGCAGGTGCGCCAGGCCATCGCGCGGGTGGCCGAGCGCGACGTCGCCGTGCTCCTGCGCGGCGAGACCGGCACCGGCAAGGAGCTGGTGGCGGCGGCGCTGCACCAGTGCTCGGGGCGCCGCGACGGTCCCTTCGTGAGCGTCAACCTGGGGGCCGTCCCCGCGTCCCTGGCCGCCTCCGAGCTCTTCGGCGCCCGCAAAGGCGCCTACACCGGAGCCGAGGGGCACGACGGCTATTTCGTGAGCGCCGACGGCGGCACGCTCTTCCTCGACGAGATCGGCGAGGCCTCCGCGGAAGTCCAGGTCCTGCTGCTGCGGGTCCTCGAGTCTCACGAGGTCGTCGCCGTCGGCTGCGCCCGGCCGCGCCGCGTCGACGTCCGCGTGATCTCGGCGACCGACGTCGATCTCGAGGACCGGGTGCGCGAGGGCAAGTTCCGCGCGCCGCTTCTCCACCGCCTGAAGAGCTACACCCTGTCGATGCCGCCGCTGCGCGAGCGCCGCGACGACGTCGGCCGCCTGCTCGTCCACTTCCTGCGCGAGGAGCTTCGGGAGGCCGGCCTGCCGCCGCCCGCCCGCGACGCGGAGGCGCGCGCGCCCTGGCTGCCGGCGGCGCTCGCCGCCCGTCTGGCGCGCTACGACTGGCCGGGCAACGTGCGCCAGCTCAGCAACGTCGCCCGCCAGCTCGTTATCGACGGCCACGGCCAGCCCGCCCTCGGCACGAGCCGGCTCGACGAGCTGCTGCCGCCGCCCCGGGCGTGCGATCGCCGCGCCGCGGCCGTCGACGCGGACGAGACGCTGCCGACGGTGGGCGAGGAAGCGGCGGCCGGAGGCCGGCGGCGCTGGCGCAAGCCCTCCGACGTCTCGGAGCAGGAGCTCGCGGCGGCGCTGCGCGAGCACCGCTATGAGCTCAAGGCCACGGCCGCCGCCCTCGGCGTCTCGCGCACCTCGCTCTACGACCTCGTGGGACGCTCGCCGCACGTGAGGGCGGCGGCTGACGTGCCCCCGACCGAGATCCGCGACGCCTGCGCGCGCCTCGGCGGCGACCTCCCGGCCCTCGTCGACGAGCTGCGCCTGTCCGAGCGCGCGCTGCGGCAACGGCTCAAGGACCTCGGACTGCGCTGACGGAGCGAGAACGAGTTGAGCACCGCGCCCACCAACCTCGGCCCCTACCAGGTCATCCGCTCCCTCGGCGTCGGCGGCATGGGCGAGGTGTGGCTGGCCTACGACCCGCAGCTCGACCGCCAGGTGGCGATCAAGCGCATCCGCTCCGACGCCGGCCTCGACGAGGAGCGGCGGGCCCGCTTCCAGCGCGAGGCGCGGGTGGCGGCCGGGCTCAACCACCCCGCCATCGTTCACGTCCACCACCTGCTGACGGAGGGCGAGGCCGACCACATCGTGATGGAGTACGTGGCCGGCACCAGCCTGCGCCAGCACCTCGAGGCGCATGGCCCGCTGCCGCTGGCCGCGGGCCTGGCGATCGCCCGCGCGGTGGCCGCCGGCCTCGCCCTCGCCCACCGCCGCGGGGTCGTCCACCGCGACCTCAAGACCGAGAACGTGCTGTTGACGGGAGAAGGCGAGGCCAAGATCACCGACTTCGGCATCGCCCGCCGCCTCTACCCCGACGAGACCGCGGCGCGCGACACCTCGCTGACCCGTGCCGGCACCCTCCTTGGCACCTACCGGTCGATGTCGCCCGAGCACATCTGCGGCGATCCCGTGGACGCGCGCTCGGACCTCTTCTCGCTCGGCGTGCTGCTCTACGAGATCTTCACCGGCAAGTCGCCCTTCCTCGCCGCCACCAACCAGGAGACCATGCAGCGCGTGCTGCGCCACCAGCCGCCGCCGGTCCACGAGCTGGCCGCCGGGCTGCCGCCGGAGCTCGCGGACCTGGTGGGCCAGCTCCTGGAGAAAAACCCGCCGCTGCGGCCGCGGGACGCCGAGGAGGTCGTCGAGCGCCTCGACGCCCTGGCCGGCTCCGCGATCGTCGCCGGTGCCACCACGCTCGTCGGCGTCGTTCCTCCGTCGCTGGCCGGCGAGGCCCTCGGCGCCGCGGCCGGCCGACCGGCGCTGCGCCCCTTCGTGCTGGCGGCGGTCGTGTTGCTCGGCCTCGGGGCGCTCTCCTGGCTCCTCCACGACGCGGTCGGCTCGCCGGAGCCGCTCTACGTCGCGGTCACGCAGCCGGTGACCGGCAACACCGGCGACGAGGCCGCCGAGTTGCTGGCCTTCGCGATCCGCAACGCCCTGACCCGTACCCTGGTCTCCTTCGAAGGCGTCGCGGCCCGCAACGCCCCCGAGGGCGACGCCGCGTCCACCTCGCCGGCCGAGCTCGCCCGGGCGGCCGGCGCCGACGAGGTCTTGGTCTCCCAATTCGCCTGCCGCGCGCGTTCCTGTCTCGTCGAGCTCAGCCGGGTGGCCCTCCAGGGCCACCTGCTGTGGAGCGACCAGGTGACGGTGCCGCTCGACGAGCCCTTGCTCGCCGCCAAGTCGATCGGCATCCTCCTCGCCAGCGCTTACCCCGGGCTCGCGCGGCGGCCGGGGTGGGACGAGCCGGAGGTGGAGCCGGCCGACTACAAGGCCTTTCTCGACGTCCGGCGTACCTTCCACGCCGGAGTCGCCGGCGCCGGCCTGGCGGAGCTCATCGAGCGGACGAAGGCCATCCGGCGGAGCTCCGAGCGCTTCGCCGAGGCCTACCTCCTCGAGGCCCAGATCGCCCTGCGGCTCTTCCACGCCACACGCGAGCAAGGTCCGCTCGACCATGCGCTCACGCTCATCGAAACAGCCCGGCAGCTCTCCCCCGCGGATCCCGACGTGCTCTCCAACCGTGCCCATTTCGAGCTGATCGCCGGACGGCTCGACGCGGCCGAGGCCACGCTGGTCGAGCTCGGCAGGCTGGTGCCCGGCGACGTCGACATCCTGGCGATGCGCGCCCGGCTGGCCCGCGACCGCGGCAAGCCGCAAGAGGCCATGGCCCTTTACCGCACCGCTATCGAACGGCGGCCCTCCGCCGGACTGTGGATCGACTACGGACGCCTGGCGTTTCAGCAGGGGGTGACCGCAACCGCCAGCGAGGCGGTGCGGCAGCACCTCGACCTGGTCCCGGGCAGCCTGGCGGGACGACGGCTCGCGGCGACGATCGAGATGTACCACGGCGACCCGCGCCGCGCCGTCGAGATCCTGGAAGAGCTCGCCGCGCGCTTCAGCGATTCGATCGACCTCTCGAATCTCGGCACGACTCTCTTGCTCCTCGGCGACTCCGATCAGGCGGCCGCCGTGTTCGAGAGGGCCCTCGAGGCGGCACCCAACCATGGCACCGTCATCGTGAACCTCGCCGACTGCCGGTTGCTCCAGGGTCGGACCGCCGACGCCGAATCGCTCTACCGTCGTGCGATCGAGCTGCTCGACGCCGAAGAGTCCCCGACCGCGTCGCAGCTCTCGCTCCGCGCCCAGGCCCTGGTCCACCTGGGAGAGGCCCGGGAGGCGGTGGAGACCATCAAGGAAGCGCTCCGCCAGCCCGACGGGCGGCTCCTGGCCTACGACGCCGCCGTCGTCTACGCCCTGGTCGGCGACCGCACGTCGGCGCTGGTCCATGTCGGCGAGGCCGTCGACCTCGGCTATCGGGCACGCTGGTTCGACCTGCCCTGGTTCGACGACCTCCGCGACGATCCCGAGATTCGCGAGCTCCTCGGCGAAAGCGACGTGCCGTGAGGATCAACCCCCCGGCGGGCTGTCCTGGTCGTGGATCACGGTCGGGTCGACGAGCGCGCAGCCGGGCACCAACGTGCCCGTCTGGGTGTCGTCGCCGCTGCCCTTGAATCCCTGATTGACGAAGAAGAAGCTCGCGGCTCGACGCCTCACCTCGTCCTTCGGAGGCTCCATCCAGCGCACCGTGGCGCTGCCGCCTTCCGGATTGCACCAGCTCGATTGGAATCCGCGCGCGCTGGTCCGGTCCGCCCCTCCGCAACCCTCTTTCGGGTCGGTGACGCCGCGCCAGAGAAGAGCCAGGGGGTTCTGGTTGGCCATCCCGGGATCGCACTCGTCCGCTTCGCCGGCGAACAAGATGGTGCCGCCGGTCGTGAACTCGATGTCCACCATCTTCTCGGGCTGCCGGACCACGATCAGGGGCTCGAGGTAAACACCGTCAGGGAGGGCCACGTCATCGCCGTATCGGAAGAGGTCGCGGAAGACCGGCTCGCCTTCGCTCGACAGCTCGATGCCGATGCTCAGCTTCCCCTCGCTCGCCGGAATGGCTCCCACCAGAGCCGGCGACTGCGCCGGCTGGTCAGGCGTGAGGCGGGCGAACAGATTCGGCTTCGACTCCTCCGCCAGGCAGGTGAACGCGAGATAGACGGGTTGCGGCGGTTGCGGCAGGCCCGGATTCTCGTCCTCCTGGACGTAGAAGCGGTAGACCCAGCGCCCCCAATCGTCCATCGCTCGCACCGGTCCCTTCCATGACGCTTGGACGTGCCGGCGGTCCTTCCAGACGAACGTGACCGGCCGCAGCGTCGGATGGGTGACGTGAAACGACGTGTCGGGAAACTGTGCCGCGAACACGGCGCCACGCAGCTTGATACTCAAGGAAAACGACGCGTCCGGCTTGACGTGGAAGAGCGGAGCGACCGTCAGGATCCCCTCGAGGCCCGCCAGCCCTCTGTAGAAAGAAGGTTCGATCAGATTCCACCGTGGCCGGGCCGTCCCGGCCAGACAATCGACGACGATCTCGTGGCTCGAGCCCTCGCTGGGCAATGGTGGATTCTCGAGCAAGGTGGCAGTGGCAGTAGCGTTCATGTTCCTTCTCCTTTCCGATCGAGTCACGACCTCGAGCCCTCTCGACCCGACGTGTCGCCCTCGCTCGTCCCCTCGCTCACCCCGTGCGGCTGCACCACCAAGTCATGGCGAAGTGCCCAAAGACGCAGATTGCCGATACCAGCAAAAGAATAGTACGCGCCGCCCTCGAAGGCAACCCTCCCTGGAAACGAAGAAGACGTGGAGGACGGCGCGGATGGGGCCCAGGATTTTCTTCCCTCCGGCATAGAGCTTGCGCTCCCTTCATGAGATGCCCACAGCAAGACAATCGATCCAAGAAGTCACTGCGTCCTGATGAGAAGGGTCCGTCGATGCCTTACGGCCGGCGGCCCGCGCGGCCTCAGACGACAGCGATACGACGATATGGAACCTCCTCCGAAACCACCTCGCCGCTGCGAGGTGCTCGTCCATCTGAAAACCGCGTCGCCCGATACAGGAGCAATCCCCATGCCAGGACGCGAGCCCCGGATCAGGGCCATCCGGCGCCGTTTCGTCGTGTCGGTCCGCCTTCCGTCGTGTCGGATCGCCCGCCGTCGTGTCGGTCGAGTCGGGCCAGGCGGCTCGCCGCCGCGGCGTCCACGGTGCCCGCAGGCCCGGGCAGGGGCGGGTGACGACGGCGTTGGCCATCCGCGGAGTCGAGTCTAACGCCGACGTCGAGCTAAGTTCGGATCGAACGAAGGTCCGGTTTTCGGTGTATGCTGACCGGCGAAGCGATTCATGGGACCGCCATGCTGAAAGCCGCCGCCTCGCTGGACACACCAGTCTTCCACGCCGACCATACCGTGCATCGCAAGGGGCGCGAGGCGGCACGTTCGGTGCTCGAGGCTCGGGCTGACTCGCGGCTGTTCGAGCGCGGGGTCGTCAACCGGCTGGTGGTGGCCTCGGGCGGAAACCTGCGCGACCTTCTCCAGTTGGCGGCTCAAGCGGCGGACGCGGCGCTGCTCTCGGGCTCGCAGACCGTCGCCCCTTCCCACGCGCGAGCAGCGATCGACCGGCTGCGGCTGGAATATACCCGTCGCCTGGGATCGGGCCCCTTCGATCCGGAAGAAATCCCCTACGAGGACAAGGCGCAGCGGCTGATACGGATCTACGAGGGCGAGTCGAGCGCGGCAGTTCCGGACGCGGTCTTGTACTCGTTGCTACGTTCCACGGCCGTCCAGAAGTTCAACGGCACGGGGTGTCTCGGCGTGCATCCTCTGGTGGTGGATCTCCTCAAAACGCAGGACCGACTTCCCCGCTCGGCGTCCGGCGGGACGCAATGAGGCCGCATACGACGGCGGCAGCGGGGCTGTGGAACGTTAACCACTCTTCTCCTGCGGTGGCAGGCCGCCTCAAAGCTCAGTGACGTCATTCGCTTTGAGCCAGGTCTGAAATAGGGGATCGGTAGAGATGAGCTTGCGAAGCCCGCCTTCCGCAGCGACCTTCAGGTCTTCGAGAATAGCCGATCTGACCTCGGCCGGCGAACCGACCTTGTGCCCTCGTTGCTTCTCCAGCAGGATCTCGCAGGCGGCACGGTTCAGCTCATACATGACATAGCCGTTGTGCTGCCATGCCCCGCGCAGCTCGATGGCTTTCGTCAGCTTCTCTTTCGATTCCTCCAATTGGGGAATACGTTGATCTTTCAACGCGTAGCCCAACTGGGCATGGTCGCGATGATAGTTCGGATTCGCGTTGATCAGAGCTTTGAAGATCGGAATCGTCCGCTCCATCTTCGGTTTGTCTACGGCGTCCTCCCAAGTAGAGCGCCGCAGCTTCTCGGCCTCGCGAAAGATCGTGGAACGTGCCGCGTTCGAGCAGGCCGCGATGGCGGCGTCCAGATCCTTCTGTGGGATCGGAGGCTCGTCCTCGTTGGCCTCGAGCTGCCGTTGCAGGAGGTTCAGTGCCCGCGCATCGAACTCTTCTCTCGTGCGCAGCGCCTCGAGCTTTCGCTCTACAGATGCGAACCGTTGCCCGAAACTCGTCGTGTCGGCTGTCCGGAGGGCGCCAGCCATGTACAGGCGAGTCCAAAGATAACCGAAGAGAAAGCCGGCAACAACGAAATGCAGGATGATGAAAACGGCAAAACTCTCGCCGGCTTCCGCGCCACCAAGTCCAGGTCCGGCGAACGCGGCCACTCTTTTTAGCAGTGCTGGAATCTCTTTGATCTCGACTAGGCTTACTCCGATGATGATCTTGGTCAACCAATCTGAAATCTGCTCGAGATTAGTATTAGCTTGATACCAGGTGCTCTTGTCCGCTCTGGTGTCCGCGTCTTGCTGATCGTGTTGGAGGGTACGGGGAATGGCAAAAACGAAGCCCATCAATCCGCCGCACAGGCCAGCAGCACCACCCAACGCCAGCCCAACGGCCACAGCCAGGACGGCCTTGACGGTCAACCCGTGCTGCAGGCCGAAGAAGATCGTCGCGCCCACGCCACCGAGCATGAGGAAGGCAAGTGCCCGTAGGGCGCGAGCGCTCTGCCGTCTGCCGTCCGTTTCCCTTTCATCCTTGGCCATCGTCTCTCCCATCAGCAGCCGGCCGAGCCAGCTCTTACTGAAAGTCTTCCAGGCTGGTCAGCTCGCCAGTCTCGCATCCTCCGCCTCACTTCAGCCTCCGTCGTCGGTCTACCCTCACTCGGCAGCAGAGTGTAGCATGTCCTGGTGGCGCACGACCGCGGACGCTGACTCGTCCTGGCGTCCACCGACGGGCTAGCTAGCAGGAGACGCTGAAACGTCCTCGTTCTCCACTGACGGGCCAGCATCGGATGCCGAGACGTCCTGGTGCTCCACTGACGGGCCGACTCCGGATACCGGGATGTCCCTGTGCTCCACCGACGGGCTAACGCCACGTGTTGGAGCGTCCTCGCTGCACCGAACGAGCCGGCACCAGCCGTGGTCATGGTTGACGACCGACAGCCATGACATCACCCGCCGTTGTCATGGTTGACGACCGACAACCATGACAGCAGCGAAGCGCTCGGTCCCGGCTCCATGCGCATCCTGCCGCGCGGCCATCGCCGCGCTCATTCGACGGCCCAGCCTCGAGCGCAAGGTCAAGTGTACCGCGCTTCAAGGACGCAGGACGGCGCCCATCGTCGCCGGCTTCTTGGACCCCTTCTTGCGCTTGACCTTGCCACCCCGCCAGGCGCTGTGTCGAGCCCGAAGGGCGCCAGCCATCGTCGGCGCGGACTGGGAGCACGGGCGTCTCGCCCGCTTCCGGGAGCAGGCGGGACGCCTGCGCTCCCAGCGCCCTTCCCTGCACGCCGAAATAAAACGCTGATACGCTGCGTACAGGTCCCCAAGACGACCAGGAGGAGACGCAATCCGGTGTTCGTCGACGATCTCCTTGAACGCAACCGCGCCTTCGTCGCCCGCCGCCAGGCCCAGCCGCTGCCGCCGGTCGAGGCCGTGCGCCTGGCCGTCGTGGGCTGCTACGACCCGCGGCTCGACCCGCTGCTGCGGCCGTCCCTGGGGCTGGCGGAGGGCCAGGGCTTCCTCTTCCGCACGGCCGGCGCCCTGGTCAACGCGGAGGGTAGGACCCTGCGCTCGCTGGCCCTCGCGGTCTATCTCTTCAACGTCCGCGAGATCTTCGTGCTGGGCCACACGAGCTGCCGCATGGCGGCGTTCGACACCGCGGCCTTCATCGAGGCCTTCCGCCGCCGCGGCGTGCCGCGCGAGGGCTTCGGCGCCGGCGACCTGCGCGCCTGGGCCGGCGCCATCGCGAGCCCGCGCCAGGGCGTGCTGACGTCGGCGGCGGCGATCGCCGCGGCGCCGTTCCTTCCCCGCGACCTGGCGATCGCCGGCGGCGTGCTCGACGACGCGACGGGCGAGATCGAGGTCGTGCTGCGGCCCGGCGAGACGGTCGCGGCGCAGATTCCGCCGCCCGGCGCCGAACCGGCGGACGCCGCCGCGCCCCCTCCCCCGCCGCCGGCCGCCGAGCCCTTGCCGCCCGCCCTCGACACGCTCTACCAGACCGTCGACTTCCTCTCCGGGCAGAGCCACATGTACGCCCCCCTGGCACAGCTTCGCCACAGCCTGCAGCAGGAGAAGAACCCGCTCAAACAGCTCTCGCTGGTGCGCCAGTTCATGCGCAGCGGCGCCGCCGACACCCAGGAGCTCAAGGACGTCTTCACCCGGGTGCGCGATGAGCTCAAGACCGTCGACCTGAAAGACCTGTCGCAACTGCTCCAACCCCTTCTCCACCGGACGAAGAGATCATGAACATCGACCTCCTCTCGATCGAGGCCGTCTACCTCGTCTGCCTGACCCTGGGGGTCGCCTACGCCCTGATCGCCACGGCGCTCGGCTGGCTCCTCGGCCACGGCGACGGCGACGTGCACGTGGACGCGTCGGGGCACCTCGACCCCGGGCACCTGAGCCCGGTCTCGGGAACCGTGATCGCCACCTTCATCACCGGCTTCGGCGCCGGCGGCACGCTCGCCCACCGCGCCCTCGGCTGGACGCTGTTGCCCGGCCTCCTGGCGGCCGTGGCCAGCGGCCTGGTGCTGGCCGCCGCGGTCTTTGCCGTGATGGAGGCCGTCTTCTCGCGCACCCAGGCGGGCAGCGAGTACGACACCCAGGAACTGGCGGGCCGTACGGCCGAGGTGATCACCTCGATCCGCGCCGGCGGCACCGGCGAGATCACCTACGTCGTCAAGGGGCAACGCGAACGCGCCAGCGCGCGCGCCCGCGACGGCGAAGCCATCGCCAAGGGAGCCCAGGTGGAGATCGAGAGCATGGTCGGCTCGACCGCCTACGTCCGCCGCGCGGACGGGAACGTGAAGAGCCCGTCGTCATGAACGCTGTCCTCGTAACGAGACCGATGTCGTAAGGAGTCCGCTATGACGGGATTGGCCATCGTCGGAAGCGTCCTCGCCGTGGTCCTGGCGGCGACTGCACTCTTGCTGGTGTGGGCCTCGCGCTATCGCAAGGTGGGTCCCAACCACGTGATGATCATCTCCGGCCGCCGTCACCGGCTGCCAGACAAGGAGCGGGCCGAGTTCACGGGATTTCGCATCCGCAAGGGCGGCGGCGCCTTCGTCATGCCGCTCCTCGAGCGAGTGGACATCATCTCGCTCGAGGTGATGACGCTCGACATCATCACGCCCGAGATCTACACCAAGCCGGGCGTGCCCATCGTGGTCGACGGCGTCGCCCAGGTGAAGGTCAAGGGCGACGAGACCTCGATCCGCACCGCCGCGGAGCAGTTCCTGTCGAAGAACGTCGAGCAGATCAAGGAGATCGCCCGCCAGACCGTGGAGGGCCACCTGCGGGCGATCATCGGCACCCTGACCGTCGAGGAGATCTACCGCAACCGCGACCAGTTCGCGGCCTCGGTGCAGGACGTGGCGGTGGCCGACCTCGCCAACATGGGCCTCGAGATCGTCTCCTTCACCTTGAAGGACATCAAGGACAACCACGGCTACCTCGAGGCCCTGGGCAAGCCGCGGACGGCCGAGGTCAAGCGCGACGCGGTGATCGCCCAGGCCGAGGCCGACCGCGACGCCAACATCCGCTCGGCCCAGGCGCGGCAGGCCGGCGAGATCGCCAAGTTCCTGGCCGAGACCGAGATCGCCCTGGCCCAGCGCGACTACCAGTCGAAGAAGGCGCAGTTCGACGGCGCCGTCAACTCCAAGCGCGCCGAAGCCGACCTCGCCTATGACATCCAGAAGAACATCACCGCGCAGTCGCTCAAGCGCGAGGAAGTACAGATCGCGATCGTCGAGAAGGAGCAGCAGGTGCTGGTGCAGGATCGCGAGATCCAGCGCCGCGAGCGCGAGCTCGAGGCGACGGTGAAGCGCCAGGCCGACGCCGAGCGCTACCGCGTCGAGACCGAGGCCGCGGCGACCAAGGCGCGGGCGGAGCTCGAGGCCCAGGGCCAGGCCGCCGCCACCCGCCAACGCGGCCAGGCCGACGCCGACGTGATCCGGGTGACCGGCACCTCGGAAGCCGAGATCACCGCCTTGAAGGGCGCCGCCGAGGCCGAGGCCATGGCCAAGAAGGCCGAGTCGTTCAAGCAGTACAACCAGGCGGCCGTGCTCGAGGTCATGATCCGGGCGCTGCCGGAGATCGCCCGCGCGGTCGCCGAGCCGCTGTCGCGCACCGAGAGCATCACCATGATCTCGACCGGCGGCGAGTCCACGGGCGCTTCGAGGCTCACCGCCGACGTGGCCAAGGCGATGGCGGAGATCCCCGCGGTGATCCAGTCGCTCTCGGGCATCGACCTGCGCAAGCTGGCCGAGGCGCTGCCGGGTCTGGGCGATGCCGTCAAGGCGGCCACCAGGCAGACGAAGGAGCCGCCGCCCGCGCCGAGCGTCCAGCCGCCCAGGCCGAGAGTCCAGCCGTCCAAGGCGCCGCCGGCCTCGCCCGGTCCGACTCCGAAGGGCGGCGGGTAGCGAGGACCTCAATCCCCGCTGCCGCGGCGGCGTATCCTCTATACTCCTGAGGTCCGGCGCCGCCACCCCCTGATCGGAGGAGCCATGAAGACGCACCCGACGCTCGCGCTCGCCCTTTGCCTCCTCGCCCTCGTCCCTCTCGCCTCCCCCGCCGCGGCGCAGGAAGCCTCGTTCGACGAGGTGATCGACGTCGAGGTCGTCAACGTCGAGGTCGTCGTCACCGACAAGAAGGGCCGGCCCATCGCCGGTCTCGACCGCGGCGACTGAGCCGTTCTTGGGGAGCAGAAGTTGAGCCAACGCCCACCCCGCGCCTCAGATCGTGCGGCCCAGAATAGCTTTGCGAAAGTAGTTGTCGAGCCGATTCGGATCCAGCACGACGGCAAGACTCTCGACTACCAGACCTATCTCGCCCTGCCGGAGGACCGCCGGTCCAACGACGAAGCGGCGGTCGTGGACCAAAAGTTCACTCGCAATCTGCTGAATTGGCTCGGCTACGGGGAAGACGACTGGATCTACAACCGGCCTTCCCGTGAAAGCGGCCAGCAACACGTGCCTGACTACCGGGTGAGCCCCGAGGGCATGCTGGCGTTCGTCGTCGAGGACAAGAACACGACGGAACGATTCACTCGTCGTCATGTCGACCAGATGCGCCGTTACGTGGCCGGCACCGCGGGTTACGCCCTCTGGACGAACGGCCGTGAGGTGATCGGGTTTCGGATCCCGACCCAGGGCGAGGCGGAGACGCTGGTGCGCATCCAAGTCCAACCTCCGGCTGGCGCGCCAGACCAGACCGCCAATATCGAGCTTCTACAGGAGCTGTTCTGCCGGGATCGCTATACCGAGCTGCCGCGGATCCTGGAGCGCATCTGCGTCGACGAGGATACCTGGGAAAGAACGGACATCTCGTCGCCGGGAGCTCGGGAGCGGTTCATCGCCAGCACGCGCGACGTCCTCGCGCGGCTGAGCCTGGCGGCCCGGGCCGATATCGACCGGGCCTTCGGCGCGGAGAGCATGGCGCGAGAAGAGTTGAAGCGAATTCGCGCCGAGCTCGACGTAGATCTCGAAAACCTGCTCGAGAGCCTGCGCCGCAGCCCGCACCGTGCGGACGAGCTGAGCAAAGTCAGGGAAGAGCTGCAGCGCCTCATAGCGGACCCTCTCGACCTCAACGACGATGCCATCGACGCGTTGCGGCCTGCGATTGCGGCTGCCAGACCGAACGAATCCTCTTGGGGACGTTGGAAGCAGACTGCGCTCGAGCTCGCCATCGAGTATCGGCAGGCCGACCTCCAACAAATCGAATCACGGCGGATCACCACCGCGGCCGAGATGTGGAAGACGCGCTACAAGGTGATCGAAACCGAGGTGACGAGCGAGCCCCAGCGGCTCCAGTCGTACGCCGAGCAGGTGGCCTACACGTTCTTTTTGCGGCTGCTCCTGGCGCGGATCCTGGAGGACCGGGGACTGCTGCCGCGGCTGATCTCCGACGGCGGTCTGGCGCGCTGGCGGGAGCTCCTGCAGTCGCAGTTCGACCTCTTCAGCGGCGCCGAGACCACTGAGCTGCTTCCGGGCGCGCTGCTCGCGATCCTCTACCGCAAGGTGGCCCGGTGCTACCGGCACTTCTTCAGCCAACCCGTCTTCGACTGGTTCGAACCGGACGAGTACCTGCTGGCACGATCGCTCGACGTGCTGTCAGGATTTGATTTCCGCGAGATCAGGGAAGACATCTTGGGCTTCACCTACGAGGCCTACATCGACGAAGTGGCGCGGTCCAAGAAGGGCCACTTTCTGACCCGGGCGGAGCTGGTGGAGATGATTCTCTCCGAGGCCGGCTACGAGGGCCGCGAGATCCTGGGTAGGCGACTGCTAGATCCGGCGTCGGGCTCCGGGAGCTTCCTGGTACAGGCGGCGCGTCGGTTGCGCCGTGCCATCTTCGAATCGGAGGGCATCGACGAGGACGACGAGGAGGCGGATCGGGAGAAAAGGCTGAGCGCGGCCAGGGCCTATCTCACCTACCTCCAAAGGGATCTCACGGGATTGGAGATCAATCCCTTCAGTTGCTACCTCGCCGAGCTCAATCTCTACATCCAGGCCCTGGAAGACGTCATCTACGTGCTCCGCGAGAGCGGCATGCTAGTAGAGATCGAGCGGTTCCAGATCTACAATACGAACAGCTTGGAGCTGCCGTTCCCGGTGCTCTACGAAACCGATCCCAGCCTGGAGCTACGCAGGGCGGCTCTGGACGAGGCCTGGGACGTCAAGCATGACGGAAAAGAGCGGTTCCACTTCATCGTTGGCAATCCTCCCTACGTCAATCGCGGGATCGTGACCGACGCCCCGAGTTACGGCGCGATTCCTTTTTATCGCAGGATCCTTTCGGGAGACTCCAACACATTTCTCCTGTTCATGCGGCTGGCGCAGCACTATGGGGCACCCGCAGCGATTCTCTCTTTTGTGGTGCCGATCAACGTGCTGGGTGACTCCTCCTGCATGGCGGCGCGGGAGCTCTTTGATTCCAAGGATTGGCACCTCGAAGGTGTCGTGCGTTTCTACCGACGCCATATACTGTTCCCCGGCGTGCTACAGCGTGTATGCGTCTTCACCGCGCGACGGACTCCCGAGGTGCCACCGACGGTCAGAATTCGCGGAGGCAACACCGTGGGTGAGGCCTACACAACCTTGACCGAAGCGGCCTACAAAAAAGTCACTCAGGCGTCACCGGAGGAGTTGAATGGACGCTGGAAGCGCGCCTGGCTCTGCGTTCCCGGGGGAATCCATTATGCGATCTGGGACCATCTGCGCGAGCGAGTGGCGACCGACGTGGAAAGACTGGCGCGCGGTCGCCTCGTCTTCCAGCAGGGCGACGTGAACAAAAAGCGGACCAAGGTCTATCGCACCGAAACGGAGACCGCGCACTCCCTGCCGATCACCTGTGGCGCGCAAGTGACGGACTTCGGACCATGGCAGCCGGACGTTTACCTGGATCCGACCATCGACGCTGAGAGCACGGGCCTCAGCGGATCGGCTCTGCGCGATGCGGTGCGTGAGCGCGCCGAGCGAATTCTGCGGGTGCGGGATTTAGACCACGAGGAGGCGGTATTCTGCCTCAAAGACAACGTTGGTATGGAGCCGATTCGTCCGGTGCGAGGCTCGCTCTATACACGCGGCCCCTCAGAGACCTTCCTTTTCGACCATACGTTGCAGATCGGCTACGCGGCGACCGCCAGCGACAACGCTTTGGTGCGTGCTGTCTTTGGACTCCTGACCAGCGTCGTTTCCAGTTACGTCTTGCAACTGTTCTCCACCAACGCCCACGTGACCACCAACGAGCTATTGCGAACTCCCGTGCCCGAGCTCACGGAGCGGGACATGAACGAGCTGGCGGCGGCGGCCGGCGCCCTCCAGACGGCCGGTGAAGTTCTCCATAGGGAGCTCGAACGCTACAGCGGCAAGCTCTGGCTCGCACGGATCTCGCTCGATGGCAGGGGGCTGCTCCAGAGCTCGGGCCTGCCCACTACGACCCTCTACATCCTGATCCGGCGGGGCAGATTGTCGAAGCCCGAGCACCGCGGCTGGAAAGTATCTCGGCTGGTGAAGAGCGGCGAGCTCCAGGCCGAGGACGATCCCCGTCTGAACCAGGTCATGGGGTCACTGCTGGGCCGGCTGGACCGTCCCTTCCACGACGTGGAGCACGAGGATCTCCTGCCCGCCGAAGAAGCAGTCGCCGAGCTCTCGGATCGGATGGCGAAAGGTCACGAGACTTGCGAAACAGCCTACGAAAAGTTCCTCGAAGCGCGTGCTCAGCTTGACCGACAGGCCTTCCTGGCCTATGGCGTCGACAGGGAGGACTGGCAACGAACGATGATCCGGGGCGTGCCCTGGGCGGTCGAGGGAAAAGAGGAGGCGGAGCGGCTGGAGAGGATCCTCTTCGGCTGAGGCGACCGTCCGTGCCTATTCGTTCTTGCCCGCCTCGCCCCGCCGCGTATAGAGCCCGTCGAAGACGGTCGTCCAGGTCTTGCCGTCGGCCGAGGACTCCCAGTGCTGGCGCACGCTGCCGTCGGCGTTCGGCGTCCAGGTGATACGCTGCACCGGCAGCACCTCGGGATCCGAGCGGAGGACCATCTTGCCGTCCTCGAGGCCGCCGGAGAGGAAGAGCGGCTTGCCCTGGTTGTCGATCCAGGTCTGGTGCCACTTGGCGGTCTTCTGGTCGTAGAAGTTGAGGCTGGTGCCGGCGTACGGGCCGGCGGCCGTGTACTCCTCGCGGATCACGCAGCCGTCGTAGACGGAGGTGAGACGGTTGACGGCGCCGGTGCGGCCGTTGCCGAGGTTCTTCACGTCCCATTCGCCGAGCCAGAAGTCGAACTGCCGGTGCTCGGGACCTTCGCACTTCGCGCCCGCCGGCACGGCGAGCAGGAGACAGAGAATCGAGGCCGTAGCGAGTCGTTCCATCACGTCGAGCGCTCCTCGGGAGTCAGGTTCTTGAGGCGAGGTCGAGTCTAGCGCGATTGGCGGCGGCTTGCGTCTCCGCCGTCGTCCGCTATAATCGACGCCAGAGGCCCGGCCCACGCGCTCGGACGCCGGAGGGCCGCCGAAGACCAGCTTCAGCCGGAGCCCCGGACTTCAACACCCCCAAGCTCCATCTCCGACGTCGAACCCCCTCCCACGGAAGGCCGCAGAGCGCCTGGGCGCTCCGAGGTGCGGCAATCTCCGCCCGTCCCCCGGCTGCCGTGGCCTGACGGAGCGAGGACCAGAACATGACGACCACGCAAGCGACCCTCGAACGCCTGCTCGCTCAGCGCATCCTCATCCTCGACGGCGCCATGGGCACCATGGTCCAGCGCTACCGGCTCGCCGAGGACGACTACCGCGGCGACCGCTTCGCCGATCACCCGTGCCAGCTCAAGGGCAACGCCGACGTCCTCTCGCTGACCCGTCCCGACGTGGTCGAGGAGATCCACGCCGCCTACTTCGAGGCCGGCGCCGACCTCGTCGAAACGAACACCTTCAGCGCCCAGGCCGTGTCCCAGGCCGACTACCGGACCGAGCACCTGGTCTACGAGATGAACGTGGCGTCGGCGAGGCTCGCCCGCCGCGCCGCCGAGCGCTTCGCGACGCCCGAGCGGCCCCGCTTCGTCGCCGGCTCGATGGGGCCGATGAACCGCACGCTCTCGATCTCGCCCGACGTCGACAACCCGGCGTTGCGCACCCACACCTTCCTTCAGGTCAAGGACGCCTACAAGGAGCAGGCGCGCGGGCTCCTCGACGGCGGCGTCGACGTGCTGCTGCCCGAGACGACTTTCGACACCTTGAACCTCAAGGCGGCCATCTACGCCCTCGAGGAGCTCTTCGACGAGCGCGGCGAGCGCGTGCCGGTGATGCTGTCGCTGACCATCACCGACCAGAGCGGACGCACGCTCTCCGGCCAGACGCTCGAGGCCGCCTGGGTGGCGGTGGCCCACGCCCGTCCCCTCTCGGTGGGCCTCAACTGCGCCCTCGGCGCCCGGCAGATGCGGCCGTTCGTGGAAGCGCTGTCGCAGGCGGCGCCGATCTACCTGAGCTGCTACCCCAACGCCGGCCTGCCCAACGCCTTCGGCGAGTACGACGAGCGTCCCGAAACCACCGCGGCGATCCTGCGCGAGTTCGCCGAGGAGGGCTGGCTCAACATGGCCGGCGGCTGCTGCGGCACCACGCCCGACCACGTCCGCGCCATCGCCGAGGCGCTCGCCGGCGTGCCGCCGCGCAAGCCGCCGAAGCCCACCCCCTACGCCCAGTTCAGCGGCCTCGAGGTGCTGACGCTGCGCCCCGACTCCAACTTCACCATGATCGGCGAGCGCACCAACGTCGCCGGCTCGCGCCGCTTCGCCAAGCTGATCAAGGACGAGGACTACGAGACCGCGCTCGAGGTGGCCCTCCACCAGGTGCGCGGCGGGGCCAACGTGCTCGACGTCAACATGGACGAGGGGATGCTCGAGTCGGCCGCCGCCATGACCCGTTTCCTCAACCTGGTGGCCACCGAGCCCGAGATCGCCCAGCTCCCGATCATGGTCGACAGCTCGAAGTTCGAGGTCATCGAGGCCGGGCTGCGCTGCGTGCAGGGCAAGTCGATCGCCAACTCCATCTCCCTCAAGGAAGGAGAGGAGGCGTTCCGGCACAAGGCGCGCATCCTGCGGCGCTACGGCGCCGGCGTGGTGGTCATGGCCTTCGACGAGAAAGGCCAGGCGGTGACGGTGGAGGAGAAGGTGCGCATCTGCGAGCGCGCCTACCGCATCCTGGTGGGCGAGCTCGGCTTCGACCCCGGCGACGTGATCTTCGATCCCAACGTGCTCGCCGTGGCCACCGGCATCGACGAGCACAACGACTACGCCAAGGCGTTCATCGAGGCGACGCACGAGATCAAGCGCCGCTGCCCGGGCTCGCACGTCTCGGGCGGCATCAGCAACCTCTCGTTCTCCTTCCGCGGCAACGACGCGGTGCGCGAGGCCATGAACTCCGCCTTCCTCTACCACGCGATCCAGGCCGGCCTCGACATGGGCATCGTCAACGCCGGGCAGCTCGCGGTGTACGAGGACGTCCCCAAGGACCTGCTCGAGCTGATCGAGGACGTGCTCTTCAACCGCCGCGGCGACGCCACCGAGCGCCTGGTCGAGCGCGCTTCGACCTTCCAGGGCGAGGCCCGCAGCCGCCAAGTCGACGAGGCGTGGCGCCAGGAGCCGGTGGAGGCGCGCCTGCGTCACGCCCTCGTCCACGGCGTCGTCGACCACGTGGAGGACGACGTGGAGGAGGCGCGAACGAAATACGGACGCCCCCTGAAGGTGATCGAAGGACCCCTGATGGACGGCATGAACGTGGTCGGCGACCTCTTCGGCTCGGGCAAGATGTTCCTGCCGCAGGTGGTCAAGAGCGCGCGGGTGATGAAGCGCGCCGTGGCCTACCTCGAGCCGTTCATGGAGGCCGAAAAAGCGGAGGGAGAAGTCCGCGAGCAGCGCAAGGTGCTGATGGCCACCGTCAAGGGCGACGTTCACGACATCGGCAAGAACATCGTCGGCGTGGTGCTGGGCTGCAACAACTACCAGGTGATCGACCTCGGCGTGATGGTGCCGGCCGACAAGATTCTCGACACGGCGCTCGCCGAGAACGTCGACGTCGTGGGGCTTTCGGGACTGATCACGCCGTCGCTCGAAGAGATGGAGCACGTGGCCAAAGAGATGAAGCGGCGGAAGATGAAGCTGCCGCTGCTCATCGGCGGCGCCACCACGTCGAAGCAGCACACGGCTCTCAAGATCGCGCCCCACTACGACCAGACCACCGTCCACGTGCTCGACGCCTCGCGCGCCGTCGGCGTGGTGTCGCGCCTCGTCGACCCCGCGGAGCGTCCTCGCTTCGCCCAGGAGAACGCCGAGCTCCAGGAGAGCCTGCGCGAGACCTACGGCAAGAAGAGGGCGAAAGAGCTGCTCCCCTACCCCACCGCGCGCGCCAAGAGACTGGCGCTCGACTGGACGAACGGCAGGCCGCCGCAGCCGTCGTTCGTGGGACGGCAGGTTCTCGAGGTGCCGATCTCGGAGCTCGTGCCCTACGTCGACTGGACGTTCTTCTTCGTGGCCTGGGAGCTCAAGGGCCGCTTCCCGCAGATCCTCGAGCACCCGGAGTACGGCGAAGCGGCGCGCGACCTCTACGACAACGCCCGCAAGCTGCTCGAGCGGATCGAGAAGGAGAGACTCTTGCGCCCGCGCGGCGTCTGGGGCTTCTGGCCGGCGAGCTCCGAAGGGGACGACGTGGTGCTCTACGCCGACGAGACGCGCACGGAAGAGCTGATGCGTTTCCCGATGCTGCGCCAGCAGGAGGTGAAGCCGGACGACGACAAGCCCCACCGCTCGCTCGCCGACTTCGTGGCGCCAAAGGCGTCGGGCGTACACGACTACGTGGGCGCCTTCGCGGTGCAGGCGGGCGAGGGCGTCGACGAGCTGGTGGCGGACTTCAAGGCGCGTCACGACGACTACAGCGCGATCACGGTGCAGGCGCTCGCCGACCGGCTGGCGGAGGCGTTCGCCGAGATGCTCCACGAGCGGGCGCGCCGCGAGTGGGGCTACGGCCGCGAGGAGGGACTTTCGAAGGACGACCTGATCGCCGAGCGCTACCGCGGTATCCGTCCGGCGTTCGGCTACCCGGCGTGCCCGGACCACACCCCGAAGGGACGCCTGTGGCGTCTGCTCGACGCTGAGGCGTCGGCGGGGCTGACGCTCACGGAGAGCTACGCCGCGCTGCCGACGGCGGCGGTCAGCGGCCTCTACTTCTCGCACCCCGAGGCGCGTTACTTCGCCGTCGGGCGAATCGGGCGCGACCAGGTGGAGTCGTATGCCGAGCGGATGGGGATGACGGTGGCGCAGGCGCTGCGGTGGCTGGCGCCGAACCTCGGCTACGATCCCGGCGCGCGGGATTGAGACCGGCTATACTCCGTGATGAGCACAACTCTGAGTGCCGGGCTCGCCTGCCCAGGGACGCGTCAGCGTCCCTTCGGACGTATCCGTTGAAGAGCACCTTCATCGTTTCTCCACCGCGGACGGCAGTCATACTTCCGTCGATTATACTTCCGTCATGAGCACCACGTTGAGCGCCACACTCGCCGACGTCGTCTTGCCGGACACCGAGGGCCGCGAGGTCCGCCTCGGCTCCCTGTGGACGGAGAGCCCGGCCGTCCTCGTTTTCCTGCGCCACTACGGCTGAATCTTCTGCCGCGAGCACGTCGCGCAGTTGCGCGACCACGAGGACGAGATCAGGAAGGCGGGAGCCTCGATCGCCGCGGTCGGGCTCGGCGGACGCCGCTATGCCGCGGCCTTCAAAGAGGAGAGCGGGATCGCTTTCCCGTTGCTCGTCGACGAGGACCGGCAAGCCTACAAGGCCGCCGGCCTCAAGATGGCCTCGCTGCTTCACCTGCTGCGCCGCGACAACGCCGCCGCCCGCAAACGCGCGCAAGCCGCCGGGCACCGCCAGCGGCGCCTCGGCCCGGACCCTCTGCAACTCGGCGGCAGCTTCGTCTTCGCGCCCGGCAACGTCGACCTCTGGGCGCACGTGAGCGAGACCTTCGGCGACAACGCCGCGCCCGCCGACCTGGTCGCGGCGCTGCGCCGGCCGACCTCTTCCGCGTAGGTCAGGCTCCGCCTGACGAATCCCGCGTGCCAGCTCTTGGAGGAGAATTGTTCCCCGGCGGATCTCTTCAGCGAGCTGCTCGACGCCCCATACCATCGATGACTCGGACCGCAGCAACCGACCAGCGATGTGTAGGGCCAGGGGTAGCCGATCGAGATCTTCTACTATATTTTGGCGGCGTCAAGTGTTCCAACGGATTACCTCTGGTCGTTCTTCCTCCGCGTGGTGTCGACGGTGTGGGGCTAATCCGGGCTAATCCCAGCCGAAGCCGCCCGTTGGGGTGAGCGTAGACCTTGAAGGCCAGCCTCCCCACCGGCGACGACACCGCTCGCCGCGCTTCGCGCGTCGCCTGCCCAAAAGTCTCGCCGCGCTCCAGTGCTTCGTAGAACGCCCTTGCGAAGGCATGCGCGTCCTCGTCGCGGACCGTCCACTGCGGACCGACGAACGCGCCGCAACCACACTCGTAGACGAATCGCTGCGCCGAGCCGCCGAGACGCTCGTCGACGCTCTACCCACGGCTCCCACGGCCCAGCCACCGCTTCGCCGGCGACGGGGCGAGCTCCTCCGACGTTGCCACCGGGGAACGCTCGCGCTAGTACAGCTCGGCGGTAATCCCGATACGCACCGAGGGCTTCCCGGTCCACTGCAGACGCCTGGCGCGATTTTTCTACCCCGTCCGCAGTTCTCCGAGCCACGCCCCGGTGTGCGTCAGCCGCATAAAGACGTACTGCGGACGGCTCGATCGATTTTTCCGACCCGTCCGCAGTTGTCCTGGAGGCTCTCAGGCCCTCGCGCCGGACCTCCAAGAGCCCCCGGCAGGGGCTCCGATCCGGCGCAAAGGCGTTCCGGAGCACTGCGGACGGCTCGAGCGATTTTTCCAACCCGTCCGCAGTCGGCCTGGAGAGCCCCTGGCGCCTTCGAGACGCCCGGAGGCGCGCTGCAGACGCCGGACTCGATTTTCCCGACCTGCCCGCAGCCGGCTCCGAGGTCGCGTATCGGAATTTCCGCCGAGCTGTACTAGCGTTGACTTCGATGGATCTTCCGTTGCCGGAATTCGACCGCTTCCGGATCGATTCCGACAACGCCGCCGCCTTCGCGCGCGCCATGGCCGCCGGGCACCGGCAGCGCCGCCTCGGCCGGGACCCCTTCCAGCTCGGCGGCAGCCTTGCCATGCGGCTATGCTACAGGAAGCCGCAACCGGCTTGGCGGTCGCCGTCCTGGTCGACGAAGGCGTGGTACGCTTGGCTGGCAGCTCCACCCACGCCAGCCCCGGAGACCTGATGTCGGATCTGACCTATGCCCTGGCCGAAGAGATCGGCGATCCGGACCTGTTCGTAGGCCGCAAAGTGGAGATGGCGCGCCTCCTCGATTGGGCCGCGGGCGTCAAGAAGCGGATCTCGAAGTCGACCGGGATCCTGTCGCGGCGCAAGAAGGGCAAGACGGCGCTGCTCCAGCGCTTCTTCAACATCCTCTACACCCGCAACGACCCCCAGCTCGTCCCCTTCTACTACCGCATCCCGGAGGAGCGCCTCGCCAAGACGGATTTCGCGAAGACCTTCTACCTCCGGCTCCTCAGCCAGTACTTCGCCTTCACCACTCGGACGCCCGAGCTCGTCGCCATGCTCCTTCCTCTGGACGAGCTCAAGGAGTTGGCCGCGTCCGACCGGCACGTCGCCGCGGACATCCGCGGGCTGGAGGACGTTCTCGAAAACTCTCCCGGGACGGCCTGGCTCTACGTGCGCGAAGCCGGGCACCGGATCTCGCAGCTCAACGACGTGCGCATCGTCCAGATCCTCGACGAGTTCCAGTACCTGAACCGCTGGATCGTCGCCGACCATGACCTCGAGGTCGTCGAGGAGCTGTGCTACTCCTACATGGGCGCCGCCGAGAGCAAGTTCTCGCCCCAGATCGTGGCCGGCAGCTACATCGGCTGGCTGGGCGCCATCCTGCGCCACATGACGGGCCGTTACCGCGAATGGCGCCTGGAGGGCCTCGCCGACGAAGAAGCCCTCGAGGCCGTCTACAACTACGCCTACGCCTACCGGGTGCCGATCACCGACGGCACCGCGCCCTACCTCGCCGAGGTCTGCGACAACGACCCCTTCTACATCGCCGCGACGATCTCCAACCGGATCGAGGAGAAGGACCTGACGACCCCGGAGGGAGTGCGCGAGGCGCTCGCTCTCGAGACGGTGTCGGGCAAGGGGGAGATCGCGCGGGTCTGGAACGAATACCTGTGGGACGCCTTCGCCCGCGTCAACGACACGAACGCGCGCAAGATCGTCCTCTACCTGGCGGCGCACGAGCCCGAGGAACGCGGACGCGACCAGATCCTCGCCGACCTGAAGCTCGACATGACGGACCAGCAGCTCGAGGAGCGCCTGCACAAGCTGGTCAAGGCCGACATCCTGGCCGAGGGCTCGTCGAACTACCGTTACCGCGGACTGGGCGACCGGATCTTCGCCATGGTCTTCCGCCGCATCTACGGAGAAGAGATCGAGCGGGTGAACAGCGAAGCCATCGAGGACGAATTCAAAAAGGACCTCGCTTCCGCCAGGGGCCAGATCGCCAGGCACAAAGGGCTGGCGGCGGAGTACAAGGTCCGCTACCGACTGCTGGCGGCTTCGCTTCGCGGCGCCACCCTGGCCGACGTCGTCTCTCGTCCGTTGCCCGGCGCCGAGGAAGAGTGCGCCGTCACTCTCGACCGCTTCACCACGATCCGCAAGGCTCAGTTCCATCTGGACCAAGAGCACAGCGTCGAGATCGACCTCCACGCGGTCAGCGAACGCGACGACGGCACCGACTTGATGGTCGAGGTCAAGGACTGGCAGCGGGACGTGACGCGAGACGTGGTCCGTCACTTCATCGAGGTCAAGGAAGCACTCGCCGGCCGTCTCGAGCGCAAGACCGCCTTCCTCTTCTACAGCGATAGCGGCCTGAGCGAAACACTGGCGGCAGAGCTTGCCGAGGCCGGTATCCTCATCCTCGACCCGGAGAAGCTCGCCAGCTACGAGGTCCATGCCTGACGATCGCGTCGGCCTCCCGGAGGCCGACCTCAGACGAGGGGATCAACGAAAGCGCCCTGCAGTTTCGAGGAGGAGGTGGCCGACCTCTTCCGGCTCCTCGGCTACAAGGCCGCCATCGCCATTATTCCGTTCGCTTGGCGAGCTCTTCCTGACGCGTCCCAGGGCAGGCAGGGGCGCCTGGCCTTCGACGGATCGGGACGCTGACGCGTCCCAGCTTGAGCGCAGGTCCGCTCCGGCCGTGCTACGCTCGCCCGGACGATGTGGGACCTGACTATCCTACCTATCCTGGAGAGCTCCCCGGGCGAAGCCTGGCTCCACGCACGTGAGGCCGGCCATCGGATCTCGGAGCTCAACGACGTGCGCATCGTCCAGGTCCGATCCTCGACGAGGCGTCCCCGAGGCTCGCCGCCGGCCTCGTCGAGGCGTCGGCGCTGCGCGAGCTCGGCGAGGTGATCCGCGGCGGCCGCGCGCGGACGTCCGAGGACCAGTTCACCGTCGCCGACCTGACCGGCGTCGCCGTGCAGGACGTGCGCATCGCCTCGGCCGTCCACCGGGCGGCGGCGTCCCGCCAGGAAGCGGAAATCGACTGAGCCTGTCCTGGCACGAGCGGCAACCCTGCCGCTTCGGCAAATCGCTGTGGCTCGACACTCTGCGCTGCTACTACGACCTTCGCCTCGCCGGCGAGCTCCGGTCCCTCTTCGGACGTCTGGCGATCGGCCGCGATCCGACGCCTCTGGCAAACCGCTACTTCGTGCTGGTATGGGACTTCTCGGCCGTCGACCCCCGCGGCTCGGCCGACGAGATAGCGCTGCGCGAAGGGAAGCCCGCCTGACCGCGCGACCGGTCCTCAGCGTCAAAACTGGGACACGCCCTCCTCCACCGTCCGCGCCTCGATCACCGTCATGCCGCTCAGCCGCTCCGGGTTCCTTTCCCGCTCGTTGACGACGTCGCGGATCCGGATCTCTCGGATCTGCTCGGGAAAGCTCTCCCGGATGTGACGATAGACGTCGGGATCCTTCTCCCCCGAGTCGCCGACGAGGATGAACTCGCGGCCCGGGAAGCGCTCGAGGATCTCGCTGATCTGAGCGACTTTCTGGTTGAACGTGGCGTCGCCGCCGGCGAGCTCGTGGAGGTCTTCCCAGGAGTCGGCGGAGAGCAGGTTCTTGCGGATGTTCTTCATGTGAATGGAGCCTTCGGGGAAGCCGCCCTCCCCTTCGACGAGGAACTCCCACAGCGGCTCGTAGAGCTGCCAGGGTCCGCCTGAGACGTAGTGAAAGGCGGCGTCGCCGAGGTCCCGGTAACGCTGCGCCATACCCGGCGCGGCCGCGAAGTCGCGAAAGAAAGTATTGCGGACGACGATTTTCTTGCCGGCGGGGATCTCGGTGACCTTGATGGTGTCGTCGACGTCGGAGATCACGGAAAGCCCGGTCGGCTCGAGCAGCCGCACCCGGCCGGCTCCCTGGTGGTCCGCCGAGACGGCGTGGAACGACAGCCATCCCTCGGTCGAGCCCTGGGCGGCGAGGAGAGCGCGGGCTCTGGCGTCGGGCAGGGTCACGAATCCTTCGATGATCCCGTTGCGGTCCGTCTCGAGCTCCCCGCCCGCGGCATTCCGCACGCGGAACGCCGCGGCGTCCGGGTCGCGGTCGAACTTGCAGGCGACGGCTTCGCCGGACTCGTCGTCCGCCACGAGATCGGCAATCCGCCGGCGGAGATTGTCGAGCTCCCGTGGCCCCGGATCGTCCGCCGCCGACGCCAACCGGGTGACGACGTCCTCGGCCAGGCCGCGCGGCTCGTGGACCCAGACGCGCAAGGGAATGGTCCAGTGGTCGCCCTCACGGTAGCCGTAGGTGGGAAAGAAGGTCACGTCTTCCGCGTCTCCCACGTCCTTCACCTCTCCCACGTCGTCCTTGCCGCATGCGACCGCGGCGATCCCGAAAGCGATGAGGGCGGCAATGAGGAGTCGTCTCATGGTTCCTTCCTTTCAGTGTCCGAGGCTTCGCCTGACGACACTCTCATGGCCCCCAATCGAGAAGGAAGGCCTTGAGCTCCGACAGCTCCGCCGCCAGCGGACGCGCCCGGCTCTCCCGCTCCAGGCACCGCGCCAGGCGCTCGGGCACCTCGATCGCCCTGCCGATGAGGGGCTCGACGTGCTCGCGGAACTTCACCGGATGGGCGGTGGCCAGCACGATGCCCGGGCGATCGGCCCCCGCCCCCACTTGCGCCTCCTTGAGGCCGAGATAACCCACCGCGGTGTGCGGGTCGAGCACGTAGCCGGTGCGCGCGTAGACCTCGCGGATGGCGCGACGCGTCGCGTCGTCGTCGTGACGGCTGCCGCGAAGGTCGCGGCGGAGGGCGGCGGCGTCGCCGCCGTAGAGCGCCAGGAGTCGCGCGAAGTTGCTCGGGGCGCCCACGTCCATGGCGTTCGAGATGGTGGCCCGCGACGGCCGCGGCGCGTAGACGCCGCTCTCCAGGTACTCGGGCACCACGTCGTTGACGTTGGTCGCCGCCACGAAGCGCGCCGCCGGCATCCCCAGGCGTCTGGCCAGCAGCCCCGCCGTCAGGTTGCCGAAGTTGCCGCTCGGCACCGAGATCAGCGGCGGCGGCGCGCCGGCGCCGAGCTGCGCCACGGCGTGGACGTAGTAGACCATCTGCGGCAGCAGACGCCCGACGTTGATCGAGTTCGCCGAGGTCAGGAACAGCCGCTCTTGCAGCTCGCGGTCCGCGAAGGCCGCCTTGACCAGGCGCTGGCAGTCGTCGAAGACGCCGTCGACCGCCAGGGCCTCGACGTTGCCGCCGAGCGTCGTGAACTGCTTCTCTTGCAGCGGCGAGACCTTGCCGCGCGGATAGAGCACCGCCACCCGGGTGCCGGCCACGCCGAGGAAGGCCTGGGCCACGGCGCTGCCGGTGTCGCCCGAGGTCGCCACCAGCACCGTCAACGGACGCTCGGAGCCGCGGGCGAGCCAGGCGAGGAAGCGGGCCAGGAAACGCGCCGCCACGTCCTTGAAGGCGAGCGTCGGGCCGTGAAAGAGCTCGAGCACGTGGACGCCGTCCTCGAGCTCCACGAGGGGGACGTCGAAGTCGAGGGCGTCGGCCACCAGGCGGCGGGCCACGTCCGCGGGCACCTCGTCGAGGAAGGGGCCCAGCAGCGCCAAGCCGGCGTCGGCCATGGTCGTCGCCGGCCGGCGGAAGAAGCCGCCGGGGTACGCCGGCAGGCACTCGGGCAGGTAGAGGCCACCGTCGGGGGCGAGGCCCTGGAGGAGCGCGGTGGCGAGGTCCGCCGGCGGGCACTTGCCCGCCGTGCTCACGAAGCGCACGTCACCGCTTCCTCCGCGTGCAGCACCCGCGCGCCGGGGACGCCGAGCGCCGAGACCACGACGTCGTGGGCGACGCCGGCCGCGGCCAGCGCCGCCGCCATCTCGGCGGCGCAACTGCGGGCGATGCCCGGGTTCGCGCACAGCGCGAAGATCGACGGCCCCGAGCCCGAGAGGCTGCACCCCAGGGCGCCGGCCCGCCGCGCCGCCGCCCGCACCTCCGCGAAGGCCGGCACCAGCGGCGAGCGCGCCGGCTCGGCCACGGCGTCGTGCAAAGCGCTGGCGACCAGCTCGAGGTCGCCGCGGAAGAGCCCGGCGACGAGGGCCGCGGTATTGCCCCATTGCGCGACCGCGGCGCCGAGCTCCACGTGGTCGCCGAGCAGCGCCCGGGCGAGGCCGGTGTCGATTTCGACGTGGGGGCGCACGAGGGCGCACGAGAGGCCCGCGGGCACCGGCAGCTCGGTCACGCGCAGTCCGGGGCGCACCAGCACGAAGCCGCCGTAGACCGCCGCGGCGGCGTTGTCGGGGTGGGCCGAGCCCACGGCCACGCGCTCGCCCTCCATGGCGGCGGCGAGCAGCCGTTCGCGCGGCGCGCCGAGGCCGAGGAGCGCGTCGATGGCGACCGCGGCGGCTACCCCGCTCGCGGCGCTCGACCCGAGGCCGCTGGCCAGCGGCAGGCCCTTGGCGAGGCGCAGCTCCACGCCGGCCGTGGCGTCGGCCTCGGCAAGAAGGTGGCGGGCGGCGATGCCGGCCGTGTTGCGCCCGGCGTCACGCGGCAGGCGTCCGCCGTCGCCGGTGATGTCCACGATCTCAACGCCCGGCGCCTTGCGTCGCCGCGCCGCGACCACGTCCCCCGGCCGCTCGAGGGCGAAACCGAAGACGTCGAAGCCGCAGGCGACGTTGGCCACGGTGGCGGGGGCGAAGGCGCGGACCCAGTTGGCGTGGTCGGCGGTCACGTGGACGTTCCAGGTGTCAACGCAACAAGAGGAACGAAGAGAGAGGCAAAGCCACGATCCTCGGATCGTCGACGGTCGCCTCGTCGGTCTGAGTGACCAGAAGCCCGAACGGTGCTCGATAGGCGGCTTTCTCGATGAAGGTCCGCAGGCTCTCAGTGTCCCGCAAAGGGTCGATCCGCCGCTGGTACTTCACTTCGATCGGGATCCGCACGTCCCCCGTCGTCAAGACGAAGTCCACCTCCGGCTCGCCGTTCCTCGCCGGCAGGTGCGCGACGTCCAACCCGGGAATCGAGCACACCGCGGTCCCCAGTGCGCTTTCCGCCAGGTGACCCGCGACCACCGTAAGCTCCGGCTTCCGGGCCAGGGTCGGCGGATCGAGTGGGATGTCCTCCTGGAGCCAACTCGCCCGGAGCGCGTGGTCGGCCAGGCAGATCTTGGGACGCCCGCGCCCTCGCCGGAGGCGGAGCGCCAAAGGCGGCACGAGCCGGAGCAACAGGGAATCGGCGAGGGCGCGCAGATGACGCTCCACGCTGTCCCCTCCCAGGTCGGCGACGAGCGCCCGCCGCACCTCGCGCACCAGCAACTGCAGCCCCGGAGTCTGTCCGGCGTAGCGGCACGCCAGCCGGAACGTCTCTTCCAGAAGCAAAGGATCGCGCTCGTCGCCCTCGGCGCCGGCCCGGAGGTCGTGCCGGAGCACGCGGCGGATCACGGTCTCGTTGAGCTGATCCGCGACCACGTTCCACGGCACCTCGAGGCGTCGATGGGCCAGCGGGTAGCCGCCGCGGCGGGAAAACGCGGCGAAGACCTCGTCGCGGGCCGTCTGGCGGCGACCGTGCGCGGCAAGCTCCTGCCAGAATGTCTTGCCTTGAAGAACGGCAAGGCCGTTGTCTTCGAGAAAGGGCTGGCCGAGGTCCAGCCCCCGAAAGAACGCGATCTCGGTCAAGGACAGGACGCTCGCCTCGAGGGTGGTGATGCGGCCGGCCAGGCTGTCGCGGCCCGCCTCGATACGGAACGCGGAGCTGCCGGAGACGAGGACCGTCGTCTGCGTGCGGTCGACGAGGAACTTGAGCTGGGGCGCCCAGTGAGGAAGGTTCTGGACCTCGTCGAGCACGAGGTAAGTGGCCTCGCCATCGTGGGCGGCCTGGTTCAACGTCTTGCCGAGGACCGCTCGCTCGTACCAGTCGACGAAACGAAGCACAGGCTCCTGCTGATCGAGCTCAGGAAGCTGGTCGAACTGCACGGCAAAGACGTTGAGCGCAGGCGTCCCTTCGTCGAGGAGGTCTTGCACGACTTGGAGCAGAGCCGTGGTCTTGCCGATCTGGCGCGGTCCGCGCACGACCACGACCGGCGCCAGCTTGTACTCGATTCGGCGCCGGATGAGCCGCACGAGGTGGCGCCGGGTGTCCGGAAGCGGCTGTTGCGGCTTTCCTTCCCACCAGGGGTTCATGCGCCACAGGTCCGCCACCACCTCGGCGGGCAGGGAGACGTCGGGAGAGGCCAGCTTCCTGTCGACCACGCCGTCATGGTACTACGGGCCGTGCGCCCGAGCCCCGCCGACGCCCAAAGGACTCTTGACCGCAGCCGTAGGAAGTGCGACGATCCCATAACGTGGGCCGCGGAAACCGTATTGGGAGGAAGATGACGTGATAATCGGCGATCGCCGCGGCAACGTGTGGCTGGCTGTGCTCTCGACGCTGTTGACGTTGCTGGCGATCGAGTCAGGGCTGCGACTCTTCGCCCGCGTCGAGGACGCCGGGCTCCTCGACGCCCGCTTCACCGACGGCGTCGAGCCGCCGGCGGACGGTCCCGCCGACCTCGGTCACCTCATCCGCCTGTCCCGCCACCGCCGCGTCGTCTACGAGCTCAAGCCCGGGCTCGACGTGACCTACGCCGGGGTGCGGGTGAGGACCAACGGCCAGGGGCTGCGCAGCCCGCACGCCCCGGAGGACTTCGCGCGGGCGGGCCTGCGCGTCGTGGGTCTCGGCGACTCCTTCATGTTCGGCTACGGCGTCACCGACGAGGAGCCCTATCTCGCCGTGCTCGAGCGGCTGACCCGCGAGCGGCTTCCGCGGCTGGACGCGCGGTTCCTCAACACGGCGGTGCCGGGCTACAACACGGTCATGGAGGTCGAAACGCTCGAGGAGAAGGCCCTGGCGTACCGTCCGCAGCTCGTGATCCTGGAATTCGTCGGCAACGACCTCGAGCTGCCCAACTTCGTACGCCGGAAGCGCGACGTGCTCACGCTGCGGCGCTCGTTCCTCGCCGATCTCGTGAAGGGTCGGCGGTGGCGCTCCGATCTCACGTTCGTGCAGAAGCTCGCCGAGCACGGCCTCGAACCGGCTCCGGTGGCAGAGGGAGTCCCGGCCGAGCTGCGGGACATGGTGGGCTGGGAGGCCTACGCGCAGGCCCTGCGTCAGCTCCTGAGACTGAGCCGCGAGCAAGGCTTCGAGGTTCTGTCGATCTGCCTCGCCGAGCCGGATTCCCTCAATCGCCGGGCGCTGGAGCTGGCGACCGACCTGGGCTTCCGCGTCGTCGACCTCGCGCCGACGTTCCGCAAGTACCTGGCGGACAGGGGAATTGCGGGGAGCTACCTCGGCTCGCCGCTGGCGCTCGGGCCCGACGACGGTCATCCTTCCGCGCTGGGACACGAGGTGGCGGCGCGGGCCCTCTTTCGCTATTTGCGCCACCACGGGCTGCTGGAGCGACGGTCGGAGATCACCGCGGCCCGCACTCCCGCCACCGGATAGCGTTTGGAGAGCGGAGCGTGTACCCTGACTGAGGCGACGACCGAAAGCGCGAGCCGCGACCATGAAGACTCGTGCTTGCAAGCCACTATTCGGTCCGCAGCGCCAAAAATGCCCCGTCTCCAAGGGCTCGATAAGACAGTATCGTGAACAGAATCGGCAAGGAGACCAGAAACGTCGCGCCTGCAGAAAAGCTACCAGGAACCAGATCGACAATTGACATGGCGAGCAGAGAGAGAACAATGGCGCGATCAAGCTGGCTCGACTTCGAGTCGCTAAACGCCGCCAGGGAAAGTATCTTGCTCCATGATCGAACGGGTGCTTCGGTCGCCCTCTCGGACCAACGCACCTCGAGACGGAGGCGTACCTGGGCACCCTCCTCAAGAGGAAGTGCCTTCAACGGTCGGAGGCGGCCCTTCTCGAAGATCGCCTCGATGGCGGCGGTGGTGTCGAGTCCTCGGCTCATGTTCTTCCGCCCTCCGAGTCATCCTAAAGCTTCTCCGAGGTTTTCGTCAAGGTGCGCGTCTTTGACTCGCCGTCACCACCGGCTGAAGACCGCGTCGTCCAGATCCTCCAACGACCCCAGCACCTCGTCGGCCAGGACCAGACGCGGGTCGTCGCGCTGGCGCGGATCGGGGACGGCGAGGCACTTCATCCGCGCCGCCTTCGCCGCGATGACGCCGTTGATCGAGTCCTCGATCACCAGACAGCCCTGGGGCTCGACGCCGAGCCTCGACGCGGCCGTCAGGAAGACCGCGGGATGCGGTTTGCCGTGGCTCTCGTCCTCGGCGGAGACGGCGGCGACGAAGAAGCCGTCGAGCTCGAGGTGGGCGAGGACGACCCGGATCAGCCGCCCCGGCGACGACGACGCCACCGCCATCGGCAGCCCGCGCGACGCGCACAGGTCCAGGGCGCGGCGCGCGCCGGGCATCGGACGTCCGCGCTCGCGGACGAGCTCGACGACGCGCTCGAGGACGTCGAGCGCCACCTCCTCGGGCGCCGGCCCCTCCCAGGGTCGGCGCCGGTACCAGTAACGCGCGACCTCCTCGATCCGCAGCCCGATCGTGTTCGCCATGTCCTCCGGCCGCAGGTCGAGCCCGACGCGGGCGAACGCCGCCTGCTCCGCCTCCACCCAGAAGGGCTCGGAGTCGACGAGGACGCCGTCCATGTCGAAGATGACGGCCCGCACGCCGCCGGGATTCGTCACGGGCCGGGATTATGACGGCAGGGCCGGTGGAATCCAACCCGTGCAGCCGGCAGGCTGCACCGCGGCCGTCCAGGTGCAGCCCGCGGGCTGCGGCCGCCAGCCCTCCGGACCGTAAATCACTGAAAACAAAAAGCGCGGGAAACTGGCACGGACGCTGCTCCAGGGACGGGAAACGGCAAGCCATGGCCCCCCGAAGCCATGCGAAAGGAGACCGATCATGAGAATCCGACACCGTTTCTCCGTACGCTCGCGATCACCGCTGCCGGCCGCGCTCGCGCTGGCGCTTTGCCTCGCCGCGGCTCCCGCCGGAGCCGCCGGACTGCTCATCGCCGACGGCGGCTTCGGCGGCGTGCTCGAAATCGCCGAGCACAGCGTCGCGGTGACGTTCAACAACGGCATTGTGGTCACCGAGGTGACCCAGGTCTTTCGCAACACCGAGAACCGCCAGGTCGAGGCCCTCTACACCTTCCCGGTGCCCACCGGCGCCTCGGTATCGAACTTCAGCATGTGGATCGGCGGCAAGGAGATGGTGGGCGAGGTCCTGGAGAAGCAGCGGGCGCGCGAGATCTACGACAGCTACAAGCAGCAGCGCCGCGACCCCGGGCTGCTCGAGCAGAACGACTACAAGAGCTTCGAGATGCGCATCTTCCCCATCGGCCCCGGCGCCGAGCAGCGCGTCCAGGTCACCTACTACCAGGAGCTCGACTTCGACCACGACGAGGCGACCTACGTCTACCCGCTCGCCACCTTGACGCGCCGCGACGTGGACTCGCGCACCACCGGCCGCTTCGCGCTCGACCTCAACGTCAGCTCGGCGGTGCCGGTGGTCGACGTCGGCAGCCCGAGTCACGGCGGCGACTTCCTCGTCGTGCGCCACAGCGACCAGTACTACCAGGCCAGCCTGGAGACCGACGGCGGCGACCTGAGCCGCGACGTGGTGCTGGTCTTCCGGACCGCCAGGCCCCGCACCGGCCTCGATCTCGTCACCTCCCGGCAGGCCGGCGACGACGGTTTCTTCCTGCTGACGCTCACGGCGGGCGAGGAGCTCGCAACGAAGGTCCAGGGGATGGACTACGTTTTCATCCTCGACGTTTCCGGCAGCATGGCCGAGGACGGCAAGCTCGGCGTCTCGCGCAGCTCGATCGACGCCTTCCTGCACGAGCTCGGCGAGGAGGACCGCTTCGAGGTCATGAGCTTCAACGTGGCGCCGCAGACCCTCTTCCGCCAGCTCCGCGCCGCCGACCGGGTGGCTCGCGACGAGGCCCTGGGGTTCCTGCGCTCGCAGCGCGCCCAGGGCGGCACGGTCCTGCGTCCCGCCCTGGAGCTCGCCTACCAGTACAAGGACGCCGACCGGCCGCTCAACGTGGTGATCCTGAGCGACGGCATGACCGAGCAGCAGGAGCGCGCGACGCTGCTGCAGATGATCGGCCGCCAGCCGTCGGGCAGCCGCGTCTTCTGCATCGGCGTGGGCAATGACGTCAACCGTCCGCTGCTCTCGCAGCTCGCCGACGAGGCCGGCGGGCTGGCCGCCTTCATCTCGCGCGGCGACGACTTCGAGCGCCAGGCCCGAGCCTTCCGCCGCAAGCTGACGAGGCCGGTGGGCACTGACCTGGAGATCGCCGTCGAAGGCGTCGGCGTCTACGACCTCGAGCCCGAAACGCTGCCCAACCTCTTCCACGGCGCGCCGGTGCGCCTCTACGGCCGCTACCGCCAGGGCGGCACCGCCCGGGTCCACGTGCGCGCCGACGTCGGCGGTGAGACGATCGACGAGTGGGTGCAGCTCGACTTCCCCGACGTCGACGAGTCGAGTCCCGAGATCGAGCGCATGTGGGCCTGGCACCGCATCGAGAGCCTGTTGCGCGACGCCGACCGCAAGGGCTCGCGCGACGCCGCGGCCGACGAGGTGGTGCGCCTGGGCGAGGCCTTCTCCATCGTCACCGAATACACGTCGTTCCTGGTGCTGGAGAACGACGCCGAGTACCAACGCTGGCGCATCGAGCGCCGCAACGCCCTGCGCACCGCCCGCGACCGGCGCCAGCACGAGCGCCTGCGCGCCGAGCTCGAAGAGCTGCGCCGCGGCTCGGCCATGGCCCTGGGACCGGTCGCGGAGGACGAGGAGAAAAAGCCGGTGGTGGCCCAGCGGACGGCGCCCGCGTCCGCGTCGCGAAACCCGGCGGCTGACCAGCCGGCGACGCCGGCGACCTCCTCGCGGCGCAGCGTCAACCTCGGCGGCGGCGGCGCCCTCGATCCCTGGAGCGCCGGCCTGGCCGCATTGCTGGCGGTCCTCGGCCTGCTCGCCTGGCGGAGCCGCACACCGTGAGACGAGCGCCCTGGGCCGCGCTGACCCTGTCGACGTTGGCGGCGACGGTCTTCCTGGTTCCGCGGGCCGGCGACTGGCTGGCCTACGACCGGGAGGCCGTCGCCGCCGGCCAGGCGTGGCGGCCCCTCACCGGCCATCTCGCCCACTGGTCCTTCGATCACCTGGTCTGGGACCTGCTGGTCTTCGCCGGCCTGGGGATCGTCTGGGAGCGTCGCGCCGGCACCCGCTCCTTTCTCGTGTGCGTCGGCGGCGCGGCGCTCCTGATCTCGGCCGCGGTGTGGATCCTCCACCCCGGGATGGCCACGTACCGCGGCCTCTCGGGCGTCGACTGCGCGCTGGTGACGGCGGTGGCCGCCGACGCCTGGCGCCGCGCCGTCCGCGACGGCCGGCGCGGCCTGGCCTGGGCCGTCGCCGCGGTCCTCGCGGGCACGTTCGTCAAGGTGGTCTACGAGCTGGCGACGGGCTCCACGATCTTCGTGGACGCCACGGAGTCGGTCTTCGTCGCGGTTCCCTTGGCCCACCTCGTCGGTGGGCTCTGGGGCTTGACGCTCTCGTTCAGGAGCTCAGAAACTGAACGACAGGCTCAGGATGCCGTAGTCCGACTCCGCCGGCAGGATGAAGTCCGCCGGAAACTCATCGAACAACGATCCCCGCGCCTGGTGCAGCTCGAGACGCAACACCCAGTGCGGCGTGAAGCTGTATCTGACCGACGCGCCGAGGTCCTCGAAGAACGGCGAGATGTCCGGTATCGCTGGATCGGGGACTTGGGAGTCGCTCCTCTCGTATTGCACAGAGACCTGCACGTGGTCGCTGATGCGGTACGAGAGTTGCACATAGTAGGCCCAGAAATCGATCTGCGGCACCCCGGCTACGACCAGGTCGAGGTAGTAGACCTCGCTGTGAACCGCGAACCGGTCCAGATCGGCCTCGACGCTGAAGAGATACACGTTGATCGGGTCGCCTTGGGGATCGGCCTGGAAGAAGCCGCGATTCTCGAGCGAGTAGTGCTGCGACGCGAGACCGAAGCGCAGATCCTGGACGGGCGTGTTGAGCCAGAACTGAGTGCCGAACCCGTCCTTGGCTTCGGCTTCGATGACGCCGAAGACGAAGGGGGCGAAGGCCTCCAGACGTTCCCATTCGCCCAAGTAGGCCTCCATGTCCAGCGACCAGGCGTCGTCGGCCCAGCCCAGGCTATGGGAGACGACGACGCCGTCCGCTCTTTCGGTGGTGAAGGCGCCCTCGAAATAAACGCTGACCGGTGGCCGGTAGAACTCGAGCAACGTGCCGACGTCCCGAACCTGGTTGTAGATGCCGAAAGGAACCGGATAGCGGCCTACCCGGACCCTGGTGTTGGTCGGGAAACGATGCTCGAAGAACGCCCAGTCGATCTCGACGTCCTTCTCGAGCTCCTGGAACGGGCTCTCGCCCGTTCGCGAATGGCTCAACTGGAGGAGAAAGGAATTCCTCTTGGTCGCGTCGTAGCGCAGTTGCAGCGCCACGTTGCGGTAGTCGAAGGTGCCGTCCTCGGTGATGCCCAGCACCTGGAGGCCGTCGGCGATCGCGTAGGCCTGCGTGACGTAGCCGTGAATCTGGAGCTTCGGCTCGCCCTTCGCCGTGGGCTCCGGCTCCGCGTCCGACGCCGCCAGAGCGCTCACCGAGGCCAGCGCCAGCGACAAGACGAGGTGAACAGTAAGATTGCGAACCCTTGACATTTTTGTGTGCCTCTTCCTTGGCCGCTCGTGATCTATCAGGTCCCGCGGCATCGTAATGAGCCCGCCGCCTCTCACCACCACGCATTTTCCTGCGCAGGAGGTTACGAAGCGTATTACGAACGGCGCCCACCCTCGGGTGGCAAAGGAAAAGCGTCAGCGGAGAAGCTTTGTCCAGGCGGATTCCACCGCCCCTACTCTTTGGCCGCCGGCTTCTCGGGCTTGAGCATCGCGCCGCTCGCGAGCGCCCACAGCTTGTTGCGCGAGAGCACGAAGAGGGTGCCGTCGTGGGCGTGGGGCGTGGTGTAGACGGCGGCGCCCATGTTGATCTCGCCGAGCAGCTCGGGCTCGCCGTCCTTGCCCTTGCCTTCCTTCAGCACTGCCACGTCGCCGTCCTCGTCGCCGAGGTAGACCTTGCCGTCGGCCACGAAGGGCGAGCCCCAGATCGCCGCGAAGGCGTCGTAGGTCCAGTAGTGCTCGCCGGTCTGGGCGTTCAGAGCGTAGAGGAAGCCCGACAGGTCGCTGATGTAGACGACGTCGTCCTTGATCGCCGCCGACGAGATGGTACGGTTGAAGTCCTCGCCGTCGCGGCTCCACACCTTCCCCTTCTCCGTCACGTCGCCGGCGAGCGAGATGTCGATGGCGTAGAAGTGGCCGGGGGCCTCGCCGTGCTCGGGGTCCTGGCCGACGCCGACGTAGGCCTTTCCGTCGTAGACCACCGCCATGCCGATGATGTTGTTCTTGGTGCCGGCGCCCCCCAGCTTCCACACCGAGTCCTTGGGGTTGGCGTCGAACTTCCACTGGATCTCGCCGGTCTTGGGCGCGAAGGAGTACACCCAGCCGTCGCCCGCCGGGAAGATCACCTGCTCGCGGCCCTTGACCACCGCGTAGCTGGGGTTCGACCAGGTGCCGTGGAGCACTTTCTCGCCCGGAGTGGCGTCGTCCCACACCAGCTCGCCGGTCTTCTTGTTGATCGCCACGATCGACGCGGCGTAGGGCACGGGCACGTTCACGTGCGCCTCGTCGACGCCGGTGCCGGTCGAGGCGTAGACGACGTCGCCCACCAGCAGCGGCGAGCCCGCCGCCAGGTTGTGGGGGAAGACGTCGAGCTCGGCCATCAGGTCGTAGATCCACACGACGTCGCCGTCGATCTCGCTGGTCTCCGCCTCGTCTTTGTAGGGGCCGTCGTTCTCGCCGTCGCGGAAGCCTTCGGTGTCGACGGCCACGACCTGGGCGCGGTTGGACACGTAGTAGAGCCGGTCGCCCTCGATCGCCGGCGTCGAGCAGACGCCCTGGAGCGGCCAGTCGTGGAGCTTCGACTCGGGCAGCTTCTCGTGGGTGACCTGCCACAGGAGCTCGCCGGTCTTCTCGTCGAAGGCCATGATCACGCCGCGGTCCTTCGTCAGCTTGGGATTGCGCAGGCCCTCGTTGTTGGTGCCGACGAAGACCTTGCCGCCGTGGACGATCGGCCCGGCGTAGCTCTGCGAGCCCACCGGCTGCACCCACTTGACGTTCTCCCCCGCCTTCGGGTCCCACTCGGCGGGCAGGCCCTTGGCGTCGGAGACCATGTTGCGGTGCGGACCGTCGCCGAACATCACCGCCCCCTCCTCGGCGGCGGCGAGACCGCCGGCGAAGAGCAGGACGGCGGACGTGACGGCGAACGTGAAGAGTCGCGATTTCATCATCATGGATTCCTTTTACTCGTTCCGGGTGACGAGGACGTTGTCGAAGTAGCCGTCGACCGGCGTGAAGGCGTAGAGGCCGGGCGCGCCGTGGCGGATGGGCAGCGGGTCGGGGACGGTGAAGGTCCACTCGGCGGGCTCGGCCTCGGCGCGCTTCCACACCTTGCCGCGCACCAGCGCCTGCTCCTTGCCGTCGCTTCCCTTCTCGTAGTCGACGCGCACCTTCATCGTGTACCAGGTCTCGGTGTCCCAGGCGAAGTCGCGTTCCTGCTTCATGCGCAGCTCGGCGCCCCAGGAGTAGACCTGGATGCGCTGCTGCACTCCCTGGAGGAAGAAGGTGTAGCCGCTGTTCATCAGCCCGAGCTCGGGCTTGCGCCGGCCCTGGGAGGTGGCGTAGACGTCGGCCTGGATCGTGTAGTCGTGCATGGAGGACGGGCCCATGTAGATGGTGGCGCGCGGCGCGAAGCTCTCCGGGTTGGGCTGCACCAGCACCTTGCTGCCGTCCCTCTCCTCGACGTGGGCCTTCTTGCCGCGGCCGAGCCAGCCGGCAGGAAAGCCGCCTTTGGGGAAGGGGGCGGCGTCGAAGCCCTCGAAGTCCTCCTTCCACGGCAGCGGTCCGGCGGCGCGGACGCGCGCTTTGCCCTCGAGGCCGCCGAGCTTGGCGACCACGTAGCCGACCTGGACGCCGGGGACGTCCTCGAGGGTCACCGAACCGTCGGCGGCGACCTTGCCTTTGAGGCCGTCGAGGCTCCAGCTCTCCGCGTTCTTCTCGCCGAGAAGCTGCCCGGCGTCGTCGAAGACGCGGACGCGGAAGGCGAGCTCGTCGCCGGTCCTCGCCACGACCTCGGCCGGCGCCACCTGGATCAGCGCCGGCCTGGCGTCGGGCGCCGCCGGCTTCTCGCCGAGGTCGACCGGCTCGCCCCTGGTGACCTTGAAGGGCTTCGCCTTGTCGCCCAGGCAGTAGAAGCCCTCCTCGGTGGCGAAGTAGATGCGGCCGTAGGCGATCGCCGGCGAGGCGTAGATCTCGGCCGGACGCTCGCCGCCGGGCATCAGGATCTCGTCGACGTCGAGCACCTCGGCGCGGTCGCCGGCGTCCTTCAAGATGTGGAACTTGCCGTTGACCTCGGTGACGTAGATCTTGCCGTCGGCCCACACCGGGCCGCTCTTGCCCACGGTGCCGAGGCTGTGCTGCCAGCGGACCTCGCCGCTCTCGACGTCGATGGCCCAGAGGTTGGCGGCGTTGTCGATGACGTAGACCCGGCCGTCGTGGACCAGGGGCGTGCCGAAGCCCGCCTTGAGGTCGGGGATGCGCCACAGCTCCTGGCCGCCGGCGGCGTCGATGGCCACCGCGCGACCCATGGTGCCGACGTCGACGTTCTCCTCGCTGTGGGAGGCGAAGACGCGGCCGCCGTCGACGGCGACGCCGGCGTTCAAGGCCACCTGGCTGAGCTGAAAGCCCCACACCTTCTCGCCGGTGCGCGCCTTGACCGCGTAGACGGAGCCGTCGGAGCTGGCGCCGATGAGCAGCCGCTGGCCGCCCACCACCGCGACCACCGGCGTCGACTGGGTGTTGGCGTCCTCGGTGCGGGGCGAGGGCTTGGACGCGAAGAGGGCCTCGCCGCTGCGCTTGTCGAAGGCCCAGTAGCGCATGCTCGGCGGTCCCCCCATGTCGCCCCAGCTCGAGTTGATCGCCGCCAGGACCACGCGGTCCTCGTCGACGATGGGCGTATGGGTGCGTCCGCCGTAGCCCGACAGGCGCCCGACGTCCTCGCCGAGGCGCCACTCCCACACGGTCTTGCCGTCGTGGTCGAGGGCGATCAGGATGCCGTCGGAAGTGTGGGCGTAGAGGGTGCCGGTCTCTGGGTCGGCGGCCACCGCGGCCCAGCCGAGGCGCTGCCAGGGCACGAACGTGTTGTGAGGGGTGAAGCGCCGTTCCCAGAGCTGCCGGCCGTTCTCGGCATTCCAGCAGCGGACGATCTCCTGGCGCAGGATGCCCTCGCCGTCGCGGCCGATGGCGCAGGCGCGGCCGTCGAAGACGGCGGCCGTCGAGCGGCCCGAGAAGTCGACGCGCCAGATCAGGTTCTCGCCGGCGGTCGACCACGACGAGACGAGGCCGGTCTCGGGGCTGACGCCGTTCTGATAGGGACCGCGCCAATTCGTCCACTCGCCGCCGGCGGCTGAGACGCCGAGGACCGTGGCGCCGAGGACGAGGAGCGCGAAGGCGAGCGCCCTCGCGGAGTGCGAAGATCTCACGTCTTTCGTCGGCATCGATTCTCTTTCTCGCTGAGGTTGAGGAGAAGCTCGGATCGCCCGCGGCCGGGCGCGATTTCCGAATGAGCGTAGCGCGGGCGGCAGGAGGGCCGCGTAAGAGTGGTGTAAAAGACCGTGGGCGCCGCGTCTAGCCCTCCTCCGGCTTGCCCTCGGCGGAGGCTTTCCGGAGACGATCGGCGACCGCCCGGCCGCGGGCCATGTCGAGGGCGGTCTCCCCATCGCCGTTGGCGACGCCGGGATCGGCCCCGCTCGCGAGCAGGAGCTCGACCATCGCCAGGTCGCCCCGCGCCGCCGCGATCATCAGGGCGCTCGCCTGCCGGCTGTCGGCGCGCGCCGCGTCCACGTCGGCGCCGCCGGCGAGCGCCCAGCGGGCGAGGTCCGCGTCGCCGCGCCGCACGGCGAGCATCAGCAGGGTGGTCCCGGCGTCGGTGGCCACGGCGGGGTCGGTTCCCGCGCCGGCGAGGCGGCGGGCGATCTCCAGGTGGCCGTGGGCGAGAGCGAGGAACATCGGCACGCGTCCCAGGTGGTCCCGTGCGTTGACGTTGGCGCCGCGCTCCAGGAAGAGGTCCACGAGCTCGGCGTGGCCCTTGTCGGCCGCCGCGTGCAAGGGCGTGCGCCGCAGCGTCTGGTCGACGTCGACGCCCTCGTCGAGCAGACGCCGCGCGACCACGGAGACGTTGTCCTCGGCCGCTCGGACCAGGTTCCACGGCTCGGAAGGGGTCGCTCCCCGGCCCAGCACGTAGGCGACGGTGGCGACGACGACCACGAGCATCAGGAACGCGTAAGCCAGCAGATAGGCCGAGACGACCTTGACCACCGTCCCGATCCTGCCGCCGTAGAGGCCGACGGCGGCGTAGGAGTCGTAGGAAAGGGCGATGAGCATCCCCAGGGACGCGATGAGCTCGGCTCGCATCGGCAGGAAGAGGAAGAGGACCACCAGTGACAGCCCGAGGAAGGCCACCTGACCTCCGGTGTAGAAGGCGAAGACGAACGACTCGGCGAGGTTGAGGCCGGATCGCCGGAAGAACCACCGCAGCAGGATCGCGAACGGCACCAGGATGAGGAACGAGACGAAGAGGAGGTTCTGGAAGACCAGCTCGTTCACCTGGTTGACGAAGTCGTACTGCGCCTGGCTCTCGACGGTCCGCTGGCGAAAGGACTCGAGCATGCGCCCGCGGAACCCGGTGACCGCGTGGACCGCGAGCGTCACGGCGGTGGCCATCACCAGGTAGCTGAAGGGGTTGGCGTAGCCGGGGCGGTCGCGCTCAACGTAGCGGCGGATCATGGCGCCGGGCTCGGTGAGCAGCTCCCGGGCCGTGCGCAGCCACCCCCGCTCGACGTTGAAGAAGCGCTCCGGGATCTGGCGCAGGAGGTAGCGCAGGGTCAGCCGGGGCGGTGGGGCGTTCTCGGTCGGGGTCATCTCGGGGCTCGCGGCGGTCGCAGGATCGGTACGGACGACGGCGGCAGTCTATTCCACCGCGGTCAAGCGGCCGAAGCTCGAGTTCGCCGTCACCACGGGCCTTCAGCGACTTCAGAGGCCGGATGCGGCCGCCCGCCTGCAACGAGTGGGTGATGAGCCGCGGACGAGTTCCAGCGTTACGTCGAGCAGGAGATCCTCGCCCTCGATCCTGTGGGAACCCGTTGAAGCTGACCTGGGGCGCCGACCGCGCGGGCGGTGAGGGTGGACGGCGAATCGTGCTGTCTGATCTACCCGGTGGTGGCGGCGCTGCCGAGGCCGCGCTCGGAAGCACCACTCGGCTTCAGGGTCGCCGGTCTCAAAAAACCGACCAAACAGCTTCGCAATCAATACTTGCCGACGACAATCCCTGGAAATTGAGAGTCTCCTTCTGTGTACTGATGACACAAGTGCAGATTGCCGTTGGAACTGCTACCTTCCCGCCATTGCTCGTCGTCAGCGTTACCGTGGAGCCGGTTTGACTGCAAGCGCCTCCCATACAATCAGCGCCTGTTCCGCTGCCACAGTTCTTGGGCGCGAAGGGGAACTCATCGACCAACGTCTCCGAGAACGTCGAGTGCAATCCGTCGGCGGCCTCGGGGCAGGTCAGCGGGCAGCCGTCGTTTTGTGGCGAGCGGTCGGAATCCGAGCAGCCGGTGAAAACGTAGCAAGGCCCACAGGTCCCGGCCTCCAGCCCTTGCTGATCGCATGCGGACCACTCGGTGCCGGACGGCGACCCAGCCGGCGGCGCCATCACGCCGCACTCTCCGGTCGCGGGGTTACAGCTCGCAGCGATACACAGCGCGTAGGTTTGATCGCATTTGCACTGGCCCGGGCAGTCGCCCTCGCCTTCACCGGTAGAACTACAGTACTGCGCATTGATCGAGGAGCAGCCGGTTGGCTCTTGGGCCATCGTGGAGCTTCCCCAGAACAGGAGCAGCACGAAGAGCCACGAAGAGCCGAGCTTCAAGGAGCAAACGTCGACGCTACCGCCGCTTTGCTCGACCAGTTTAAGCTCCTCGGGGCCCGTGGGGCGGAACAGGGTGACGGTTACTTCCATTGCCGCATGCCTTGACTCGCAGCTCGGAATGTACATGAGCCGGTCGCACGCAGTCAAGCATGGAAGGGACGCTGAAGCGTCCCTGGGCAGCCACGGGGGGCTGCCCCTACGCCTGAAGGGACGAGCCCTGGTTCTGCCGGGGATTGAGGTCCCCGGCACGTCACTTCCTGCACGTCACTGCGGGCGCTTCCCCGATTGGAGCTCCTCGGCGCGGTGGCGCTGGCCGTCCACCGGGCTCCCAGGGCGACCACGGACATCGATCCGCTGATCTGGAGGAAGTCGCTCGAGGCCGCTGCCGAGGTCGCCAGGAGGCTCGGGTTCGTCTTAGAGGCCCTGCCCATGCGCTTCCCCGACGGCATGGAGATCCGCCGCCTGTCGAAGATCGTCGACGAGGAGACCCTGACGCTCGACCTGCTGGTCATCGCTTACCTCAGCGTTCGGTCAGGCCGGGCTTGCAGAAGCCCGTTCCAGCTCTCCCAGAGTCTCTGCCAGGAGGAGATTCACCAAGCTCTCCGTGCTCACCCCGCGCAGACGAGCGAGCTTCCTGACGCGCGCCAGCAGGTCACGGTCCACGGAGACCAGATAGTGCCGCTTTGCGTCGTCGGAGATTTCGAATTCCGCGGCTTCCGTCTGATCCCAATACTCCGCCAAGCTGTGCGTGTCCCAGAACTCGGCCATTTCCTCATAGCTCGTGGCTTCCGGAATCGTGTCCTTGCTCAAGGGTCTCTCCTATTCAGCCAGATGATCTCGACGAATCGCAGCAAGACGTCTCCTCGGGGCCGATGATACCTGACTTCAAGATCCTTGCCACATCGCCGAAGCATCCCTGGGCAGCCACGGGGGGCTGCCCCTACGCCGGAGCGGAGAGCCGCGGGTGGCAAACTCTCCCAACCCCGAGGCTACGGCAGCTCGTCGCCAGCGAGCGGCGGGTTGCCCTTCCCGGCGCGAGCCAGGATCCTGCTCGCCTCGCCGACGTCCGCGCGCGAGGCCCGCTCCCGAAAGTACGCCTCGGTCCTGAGCGCGGAGAGCTTTTCCGCCACGGCGACGTTGATGAGCTGATTCACCGCGACCCCCTCTTGCTCAGCCAGCTTCCGGACCTCGTCGAGAAGGGACGGCTGAAGTCTCAAAGCGAAGTAAGCGAAGTCACTTCTTCTCATGCGTCGTCTCCGTGCATCTCAAGGCCTCTCCAGGTAAAGCGATCGTCACCTCGAACACGCAGACCCTAGGCTATCGCCAGCGATATTGCAAGCGTCGAGGGGCATCCCTGCTGCGCGGCCATAGTCGCGCTCCTTCGACGGCCCAGCCTCGAACGCAAGGCCAAGTGCGCTGCGTCGGCAGGACGCAGGGACGGCGCCCATCGTCGTCCTCTTCTTGACCCCTTCTTGCGCTTGACCTTGCCACCCCGGAGCTTCAACCTCCGGCCACGGGCTTTAACGCCACCTCAACCGGACGCCTACCTGCAGACGCCGCGCCACGACCGTCTCCTCAAGCGCCCCTCCGCGCGCTTCGCTCAGGTTGAGCTCACGCCGCAATCCGGCGTCCTCGTCGAAGAGGTTGAGGACGTCGAGCGTCCACGTGGCCGAGAGGTCGCTGAAGAGGACGGTCTCCTTGGCGAGACGCAGGTCGACGAGCACGACGTCCTCCAAGCGGAAAGCGTCGACCGCCTCCGTCGCCTGGACGCGCCGCGGCAGGCCGTCGGCGCTCGCCAGGTCCCAGGCGAAGTACGGCAGCGGATAGCCCTCGCGGGCGCGGACGCCGGCCGCCAGGTCGAAGCTCCAGGCAGTCCACGGGAAGAGCTCGACGCCACCGCTGACGCCCGCGGACCATCGTCCGTTCACCCACGGACGGTCGCCGAAGTCGACGTCGGCCGGCGACTCGACGTAGGGAGCGCCGGCGTCGTCGCTGCTGCCGACGAGGTCGGTAGGGTCGTGGTGGGCGATCCACTCCGGGCCGAGACGCCAGCGGTCGGTGCCGTAGTACACGTGGCCGCGCGCCATCCAGCGGTCGCTCAGGCGTTTCTCGAGGCTGAGCGTGACGCCGTCGTGGTCGATCCGGCGATCGCCGGCGACGAGGAGTGCGGCGCCGGCGTCGACAAGGCCCGGACGAAAGGAGTAAACCGGCACCTCGAAAAAGGCGCCGTCGGGAAGGACGCCCCGTAGGAAGTGGTCGAAGACGTAGTCGCCGGCGCGCGCGGCGCGGACCTCGCCCGTCGCCTCGATCACCAGGTCGCGCAGCTCGTGGACGCCGCCGCGCTCGCGGCGGGTATAGAACAGGGACACCACCATCTCCGGCACCAGGGAGTGCTCGACGCCGAGCAGCAGCTCGTCGGTCTTCTCCGGCGTCAGCCGCGGGTCGATCACCCAGGGTCCTTCGGCGGCGACGAGCGCGTCGCCCCGGAATAGGGCCTCGCCGGAGGACGGGTCCGCGCCGAGGACGAAGTCGGCCGCCAGCCGCTGGACGTAGCGGCCCCAGCTCGCGCGCAGCGCCGTTCGGCGGTAGTCGCCGAACGCCGCCGTCAGCGCCAGCCGCGGCGACAGAGCGCTCCAGTCGACGGCGGCGCCCTCTCCGCTTGCGCGTTGGCGGTCCCAGCGCAGGCCGACGTTCGCGGTCAGCGGGCCCCAGGCCAGCGTGTCCTGGAGCCACGCGGCGTCCGCGCGGCGGTCCGCGGCGGCCGTCCCCGGCCCTTCACGGCAGAGGAAGCCGGCGTCGCCGCCGACGCCGAAGTTGCGCGGATCGACGAGGACGGCGTCCGCGTCCCCCGGCCACGCGGTGCTCTCGGCGTCGAAGGCGTCGCGGCGCTCGGCGCCGAAGACGAGCTCGTGGCTCACGTCACCCGTGCTCAGGAAGTAGTTGCCGCCTGCGCCGGCGGCCCGGGTGTCGCGGCGCTCGTCGCCGCCACGGCTGCCGCCGCGGAGCACGCCGTCGGCGTCCCAGGTCGCCTGGCTCTCCCCCGGCGAACGGGCACTGGCGGAGCTCGCGGTCTCGGCGTAGCGACCGTTCACGAAAAAAGCCGAAGAGAAGACGTGCGTGTCGGCGATCGACCACGCATCGGCGTCGGCCGTCAGGTCGAGGGCGGCCTCGGGAGCGCGCCGGGGGCCGCCGGCGGCGCCGCTCTCGTCGACGTCCGCGGCGGTCCAGGAGACGACGGCCCCGTTTGCGGAGCTCACCTGAGCGTTGAGCTTCACGGCGCCGTCGCCGATCCGCAGAGCGCCGGGGTCGCCGTCCAAGGCCGTGCGCTCGGCGTCGCGCCGGGCGTGGGAGCCGAACGCCCACAGCCGGTCGCGGAGCACCGGTCCGCCGGCGGCGCCGCCGAAGTCGACCGCGTCGACGCGGTCGCGGCCGTCCTCCGCGCCGCCGCCGGCGCGCAGGACGTGGGCGTCGAAGCGCGGCTGGTTGGTGCCGCGCCGGGTCACGGCGTTCACGGTGACGCCGCCGTGCGCCCGGGTGACGTCGCCGCCGCCCGTCACCACCTGGACCTGCTCGAAGCTGTCGAAATTGGCGTACGTGGAGCGGGGCGCTTCGATCGTCACGCCGTCGACGGTCCACTCGCCGTCGCCGGAGCCGGCGGAGCTCACCGCTCGCGTGGGCAGCCCGGACTCGTTGCCGCCGACGTGGATGCGGTCGGCCTGGACGCCCGGGGTGCTCTGCACGACCGCCCACGGATCGCGGGCCGCCGGGATCTTCTCCAGCTCGACCTGAGAAACCGTGGTGCCCACCACGACGCGGCGCGCGTCGAGGAGCGGGCTTTCGGAAGTGACGGTGATGGTCTCCTCCACTCCCCCAACGTCCCCACCACCCAAGGCATTCACCGGCATGAGGTAGCTCTCCGGCTCCTCCGCGGGCGCCGTCGGCAGCGTGTCGACGGTGACCAGGCTGGTGTAGTCGGTGACGAGCTGGTGGCGCAGGGCCAGCTCGACGACGCGCGCCTCGACGTCCTCGGGCGCCGCCTCCTGTTCCTCGAGCAGGAGCTGCGCGAAGTGCTGCGCGACACCGAGACCGGACCGCGCCGGGTCGACAAGGTCGTCAAGGTGCGCACCAGGAAGGGCAAGCCGCTCTACGTCGTCGTCCACATCGAGATCCAGGTCAGCCGCGAGTCCGGCTTCCCGCAGCGCATGTTCGTGTACTACTACCGCCTCTACGACCTCTACCCCGAGTCGGTAGTGAGCCTGGCGATCCTCGCCGACGAGGAGCCCGGCTGGAAACCGAAGCGCTACAAACACAAGCTCCTGGGCACGGACGTGTCCTTCGGCTTCCGGACGGTCAAGCTGTGGGAGTACAATGACCGTTGGGCGGAGCTCGAGAGGCATCCGAGCCCGTTCGCCCTGGTGATCATGGCTCACCTGAAGACGAAGGCGACTCGGGGCAATGCTCGGGAGCGGCTCCGCTGGAAACTGGAGCTCGTTCGCCAACTCTACGAACGTGGCTACCAAAGCGCTGACGTCCTGGAGCTCTTCCGGTTCATCGACTGGCTGCTGATCCTGCCGCGGGGACTCGAGAAGAGCTTTCGAGAGAGGGTCGTCGAGATGGAACAGGAGTCCAAGATGAGGTACGTGACCAGCATCGAGAGGCTCAGCCGTGAAGAAGGCCGTGAAGAAGGCCTGCTCAAGGGCCAGCAGGAAGTCGTCCTGTCGCTGATCGAGGAGAGGTTCGGTCCGCTCGACGACTCGCTGAGGCAGAACGTGTACAAGGCTGGCCGAGACCAGGTTCAGCGTTGGGCCAAGAGGATCCTCAGTGCTTCTTCGCTCGAGGACGTCTTTGCCACCTGAATCCTCGGCTTCCCTCCAACACGATGAGCGGACCATGGCCCGTCGTATCCTGCCGCTCCTCCCGCTGCTGCTCCTCCTCCCCGCCTGTCGGCCGTCGTCCGACGGCGATCGGCCGCCGCCGTCGCCCGCCGTAGTCGGCCGCGTCGTCTTCGTCGACGTCACCGACGAGGCCGGGATCACCTTCGTCCACCAGAACGGCGCCTCGGCGCGCCGCTACCTGCCCGAGACCATGGGCTCCGGCGTCGCCTTCTTCGACTTCGACGGCGACGAGCGGCCCGACCTCTACTTCGTCAACAGCGTCCCCGTCGAGCCCTCCGGCGAGCCGCTCGCCTCGGGCGCGCTCTACCGCAACCGCGGCGACGGAACGTTCGAGGACGTGACCGCGGCCGCCGGCCTCGACGAGCCCTTCTTCGGCATGGGCGCCGCGGTCGGCGACGTCGACAACGACGGCGACCTCGACCTCTTCGTCTCCGGCGTCGGCGGCGACCGCTTCTTCCGCAACCATGGGGACGGGACCTTCGCCGACGCCACCGCCGAGGCCGGCCTCGGCGGCTCCGGCTTCGGCTCGAGCGCCGCCTTCCTCGACTACGACCGCGACGGCCGGCTCGACCTCTTCGTGGGCCGCTACGTGACCTGGAGCCGCGAGGCCGACGTCGCCTGCAGCCCGGACGGCGAGCACCGCTCCTATTGCACCCCGGAGATCTACCCCGGCCAGTCCAACCGCCTCTACCGCAACCTCGGCGGCGGGCGCTTCGAGGACGTGACCCGCGCCGCCGGCCTCGAGCGGCCCGAGGGCAAGACCCTCGGCGTGGTGCCCCTCGACCACGACGGCGACGGCTGGCCCGACCTCGCGGTGGCCAACGACACCGTGCGCAACTTCCTGTTCGTGAACCGGGGCCCGGGCGAGGACGGCCGCGTCGCCTTCCGCGAGGAGGGCGTGGAGCTCGGCATGGCCTTCAGCGTCTCCGGCGCCACTCGCGGCGCCATGGGCGTCGACGCCGGCGACCTCGACGGCGACGGCCGCGAGGACCTGGTGATCGGCAACTTCTCGCAGGAGATGTCGGCGGTCTACCGCGCCTCGACCCACGGGCTCTTCGTGGACGAGGCGGCGCGGCTCGGCATCGGCCTGCCCACGCTCATGCCCCTCGCTTTCGGCACCCTGGTCGCCGACCTCGACGGCGACGGCTGGCTCGACGCGACCTTCGCCAACGGCCACATCGAGCCCGAGATCGAGCGCTTCCAGGCGCTCCAGACGTACGCCCAGGCGGTGCTCGTCTTCCGCAACCGCGGCGGCGGCGGCTTCGAGCCGGTGACCGCGGAGGCCGGACCGCTCGCCGGCTCGTGGGTGGGCCGCGGCCTCGCCGCCGCCGACTACGACGGCGACGGCGACCTCGACCTGGTGCTGACCCAGAACGGCCGCCGCGCCCGACTGTGGCGCAACGACGGTCCGCGCCGCGCCTTCATCCGGCTGCGTCCGGAGGGCACGGCCAGCAACCGCACCGGCTACGGCGCCGTGGTGACCGCCGTCGCCGGCGAGCGCCGGATCCGCCGCCGGCTGGTCTCGGGCCGTTCCTACCTGTCGGCGAGCGAGCCGGTGGTGACGATCGGATTGGGCGATCTCGAGCGCCTCGACGCGGTCGAGATCCTCTGGCCGTCGGGGATCCGCCAGACGCTGCCGGATCCCGAGCTCGGACGGCTCCACGTCGTCCGCGAGGCCGCTTCCGAGGCGGCGGCTGGGCAAGACGGCTGAAGCTGCGATAAGCTCTCGTCCCCGAGACGGCGGACGGAGCACCATGAGCGAGATCGAGCGCATCGAAGCAACCCTGGACGGCCGCGGACTCCGGTTCGCGATCGTCGCGGCGCGGTTCAACAGCCGGATCGTCGACAGGTTGATCGACGGCGCCGTCGACTGCCTCGTGCGTCACGGCGTGGCGCCGGCCGACGTCCGCGTGGTGCGGGTGCCCGGGGCCTGGGAGCTGCCGCTGGCCCTCGAGGAGCTGGCGGCCGGCGGCGGGCTCGACGGGATGGTGGCCCTGGCGGCGGTGATCCGCGGAGAGACTCCCCATTTCGACTACATCTGCGGCGCCTGCGTCAACGGCATCGCCCGGGTGAGCAAACGCCACCTCGTGCCGGTCGGCTTCGGCGTGCTGACCTGCGACACCTCGGCGCAGGCCGAGGAGCGCGCCGGCGGCAAGGCCGGCAACAAGGGCTGGGAGGCGGCCAGCGCGGCGCTCGAGATGGCGGGCGTGCTCGCCGGTCTGCGACGTTCCGGCGGCCGGCGGACCGGTGAGGCTGAGGCTTGAGACGCGGGACGCGGCGGGAGAGCTGGGGTGAAACAGCGCAAGGAAGGTCTGGGCAAACGCCGCCGGGCCCGCGAGATGGCGCTCCAGATGCTCTATCAGCGCGAGCTCGGAGGCTCGCCGCTGGCCGAGATCCTCGCCGCCTTCGACCTCGGCGACTATCAGGGGGAGAGCGAGCGCGCCGACGGCGGCAACGGCGCCCTTGCCGACGCCGGGGACCACGACCCGCGGGTCGAGGAATCCTTCGACTACGCGCGGCGGCTGCTGACCGGCGTCGACGAGCACGCCGAGACGATCGACGAGCAAATCCGCCTCCACGCCGAGAACTGGCGGCTCGAGCGCATGCCGGTGATCGACCGCAACATCCTGCGCCTGGCCATCTACGAGATGCTCTTCGAGGCCAACGTGCCCAAGGTCGTCATCGTCGACGAGGCCATCGAGCTGGCCAAGAAGTTCGGCTCGGAAAACTCCGGGCGCTTCGTCAACGGGCTTCTCGACGGCGTGCTCAAAGCCGTCCCCGGGGAGTCGCCTTGAGCGGACACCTGGCGAGCGGAAACCGTTTGCGGCTCGGGCTCACGGCGCCTGCCCTCCTCCTGGCGACGGCCGCCGCGGCGGCCGCGGCCGGTCTCGCCGGCGCCGGCCCCACTGCCGCCGGGCGCGCCGTCGACGGCCGCGACGCCGCGCGGGTGCTGGCGCCGCCGGGCGCTCGGGTGAGCGACTACCAGGGCGCCGGCTACCGCCTGACGGTCCGCGGCGGCGAGACGCTGGTCGAGGTCGACGCCTCGCCGCTCTGCTCGGCCGCGGCCTTCACGCCGCCGGGACGGGCCGGCGACGCCCTGGCGCGCCTGGCCCGCGCCCAGGTCAGCGGCGCCGCCACCCGCTACGAGGCGATCTCGCGGATCCTCGGCTGGGTGGCCCGCCACGTGGACTACCGCCTCGACCGCGGCGAGCCGCAGACGGCCGCGGCCGTGCTGGCGCGGCGCAGCGGCTACTGCACCGGCATCGCCCGCCTGACCGTGGCGCTGCTCGGCGCCGCCGGCATCGAGGCGCGCGAGGTCGCCGGCTACGTGGCCGACGACGGCTCCGGCGACGGCGTTCGCGGCTACCACCGCTGGATCGAGGCCTACCTGCCGGACCGCGGCTGGGTGATGAGCGATCCGCTCGCCAGCCACCACTACGTGCCCGCCACCTACGTGCGGCTCGCCGCGGGCGACCTGCGGCCGGAGAGCGGCCTCGAGGGCGTGCTCCTGGAGCGCGACGACCGCGTGGCCGTCGTCGACTTCGCCCCGGGAGCGGGACCGGGCGTGACCGTGCGGCGCAACGCGCGCCGGCGGCTCGCCGCGGCGCTCGAGGTGCGCCTCGAAGGAGCGGCGGCGGGTCAGGCGGTGCTGGTCGGCCCGGCGACGGTCTACCGTCACGCCCTCGTCGACGGCGGCTTCACTTTCGTGGGCCTCGAGCCCGGCAATTACCAGCTCCGTCTCGAGCTGCCCGGCGGCGCCGTGCTCGAGCGTCCCGTCGAGCTGCCCGACCGCGAGAGGGCCGGCCTGCGGCTGCGGCCGGCTTCGCGGCAGGCGCCGCCGCCGCGAGCGACGACCCCGATGAGGAGATAGAAGATCGATGCGCAGAACCTCGACCCTGACGCTCCCGACCCTCGCCTCGAAGCTCGGCGCCGTGATGCTGAGTGCCGTGATCCTGAGCGGCTGCGGCTACGCGCTGGTGGGACGAGCGTCGAACATTCCCGAAGACGTCAAGAAGATCTACGTCCAGCCGCTCGAGAACGCCACCGCCCGCTCCCAGGTGGAGCAGATCCTGACCCGGTCCATCTCGGACGAGCTGCTGACCCGCCGGCGCTTCGAAACCGTCAACAGCGCCGGCGAAGCCGACGCCATCCTCAGCGGCACCGTGCTCTCCTTCGTGGTGCGCCCGGTGACCTTCGACCAGGACGGCCTCGCCAACAGCTTCGAGGTGGTGATCTCGGCCGACATGAAGTTCCAGCGCCGGCCCACGGGCGAGGAGGAAGCCGACGTGATCTGGTCGAACTCGCGCTACGTCTTCCGCCAGGACTACCCCCTCGAAGAGGGGGAGACGGCTTACTTCGACCGCGAGAACATCGCCATCGAAGACACCTCCGAGGAGTTCGCCAGGACGCTCGTCACCGACCTGCTCGAGGGCTTCTAGATCAGGATCCCGAAGCGCAGCGAGGAGTCAGCCTCCCCCCTTTGAAAAAGGGGGGTTGGGGGGGGATTTCCGCGGCGAAGCCGCGGATCGGGCCGCGGAAGGTGCGCAAGGCGCACCCTACGCCTGCAGGGCGCTGACGGCGCGGGTCAGGCGTGACTTGGTGCGGTCGGCCACGTTGCCGTGGATGATGCCTTTCTGGGCCGTGGCATCGACGATCGAGAGCGTGGGGCCGAGCAGCGCACGGGCGTCGTCGGCCCGGCCCTCGGCCACCGCGGTGCGCAGCTTCTTGACCGCGGTGCGCATGGCGCTGCGGTGAGTCCGGTTGCGGGCGCGCCGTTTGAGCGACTGGCGGATCCTCTTCTGGGCGGATCGGGTGTTGGCCATATCGGTTCGAACCTTTCGCGTTGAGTGTTTCGCTTGAGCACGAGGCGACTCGCCGCCGGCCGGAACCGGCGGTCGTCGGCGGGATTCTAAGGCCCTTCGCAGTCGACGTCAATCCCCAGGCCCTGCAGCCGCTGGCGGGCGAGGCGCGCCTCGTCGCTGCCGGCGTAGTCGCAGGCGACGTTCCGGAGCTGCGCCACGCCCTTCTCCCGCTGCCCGATCTCGAGGTAGGCGAAGCCCTTCTTGAGCAGCGCGCTCGGATCGCGGTCCGAGAGCTCGTAGCGCTCCAGGACCCGGTCGAACTGCTCGATCGCCAACTCGAACTTGCGCTGCTGGAAATAGCACTCGCCGATCCAGTAGGTGGCGTTGTCGGCAAGATCGGTCCCGGTGTAGGACTCGAGGTATTGACGAAAACCGAGCACGGCGAGGTCGTAGCTGCCCCGCACGTAGTCGTTGTAGGCGGTTTCGTAGAGGGTCTGAGGGTCGGCGGCGGCCTGGGCCGGCGAGGCCGGCGGCGGCAGGCGCGCCACCTCGGCGGTGCTGCGGATCGCTTGCAGCTCCTGGATCGTCGCCTCGATCTGCTGCGAGAGCTGGACGAAGCGGAACGTCGTGTCCTCGAGCTTGGCCTCGAGCTGCTCGATCTGGTCGGCCAGCGCCGCCAGCTCGACCCCGGCGTCGGATTGGGCGCGGGCGAGGCGGCCGACCTCTTGCGAGAGACGGGCTTCCAGCTCGGCGACCTCGGCCTTCGACGGACCCTGCTTGCGCAGCTCCAGGACCTCGAAGTGGATCTCCCGAAGCTGCGACCGGATCTCGTCCAGCTCGCTCGACGACGTACACGACAGAGCCGTCGCCGCCGCCCTGGCGGCGGCGACGGCCCCGACCTGCCGCAGCTTGCGGGTCCGGATCACGCAGTGCCTGCAGCCAAGGTCAACCGCCGGTCCCCGTGAGCACGAAACGGGCGCGCCGGTTGAGCTGCCAGCACTCCTCGTTCGATTGCGTGCAGAACGGGCGCTCCTCGCCGAAGCTCAGCGTCTTGAAGCGATTGCGGGTGACGCCCAGCGACGAGAGGTACTCGAGCGCCGCGTTGGCGCGCCGGTGACCGAGCGCGATGTTGTACTCGTTGGTGCCGCGCTCGTCGCAATGGCCTTCGATGGTGAAGGTGTACCCTTGCTCGTCGTTCATGAACTCGGCGTTCCTCGCCAACCGCTCGCGCGCGTCGGGCCGCAGGTCGTACTGGTCGAAGTCGTAGAAAACGTCCCCCAGGAGCCCCTGGCGCCGGGCGTCCTCCTCGATCTCCTGCGCGCTCAGCGGCGGCGGCTGCTCCACGGCGTCGCTCGGAGCGGCTTCCGGCATCGGCTCCACCTCCGGGGGCGGCGTCGATGAGACCGGCGGGGGCGGAGTGGTGACCGGCTGCGGTTTCTTGCCGCAACCGGCGACGAGCACCAGCAAGATTGTCATCAGACCGAGGGCGATCCATTTACGATCCATCTTCATGCGTCAGCAGCCTCCTCTGAGTCCTTTTGGCTCGGCCTCCGGTCAGCGGTGTCCGGAGGGCAGAGTCCGTCATCCTTGTCTGTCTGCACGAGTCCGTCGTCTTCACATTCGGTACCGCGACGATAGCAGAATGCGTGCCAGCTTGGCAACACCGATGCCCTCACTGTGCGAACGGCGACCAGTCGGCGGCCAGGTTGTTGCCCTGGTGGGTGAGCTGGCGCCAGAGCGTGCCGTCGGCGTTCATGACGTGGATCTGCGATTCGCGGCCCCGCTTCACGGTGAAGACGAGGTGCCGGCCGTCGGGAGCGTAGCACGGCTCCTCGTAGCTGTCGGGGCCGTTGGTCAGCGTCCGGGTCGCCAGGTCCACCAGGCTGGTTTCCGTGACCTGGAAGCGGAAGCCCGAGCGGCGGCTGGCGTAGACCAGATGGGTGCCGTCGGGCCGCCAGCAGGCGCCGTCGTTGTAGTCGCCCTCGAAGGAGAGGCGCCGCACGTTGCCGCCGTCCACGTCCATCACGTAGACGTTGGGCTTGCCCGAGCGGTCGGAGGTGAAGGCGACGTGGCGGCCGTCGGGGCTCCAGGCCGGATTGGTGTCGATCGCCCGCGACGTGGTCAGGCGCCGCGGATTCCGGCACTCCCGCTCGCACGTATAGACGTCGACGTTGATCTCGCTGGTGTGGGAGAAGGCGATCTTCTTGCCGTCGGGCGAGAACGACGGCGACAGGTTGAGGGAGCCGCCGGCGTAGACCGGCACCTTGCGGTTGGACTGCAGGTCGACGTAGTAGATCCCCGGCGAGCCGGAGAAATACGACATGTAGGCGATGGCGTCGCCGGTGGGGCTCCAGTCGCTGAAGCCGCTGGTCGACTGATGGGAGCTGATGCGGCGCTGGTTGTGGCCGTCGTAGTCCATCAGGTAGAGCTCCTGGCGGTTGCCGGCGTCGCGGTCGGACTGGAAGGCGATGGTGGTCAGCGCGATCCCCGGGCGGCCGGTGAACTGGAGGTGCAGGGCGTCGGCCAGGGTGTGGGCCACCCGCCGCGCCTGCGACGGCAGCCCGCGGTAGCGCTTGCCGGTGATCGACTGAGCGCTCGGCAGGTCGTAGACCCGGCCCTCGAGCACGATCTTGTCGTCCTCGCGCTTGATCGTGGCGAGCAGCACCACCTCGTTGCCGAGGGAGCGGTACTGCTCGAAGTCGTGGGCGCGCTCGCCGGTCAGCGTCAGCACCGCGAGCTCGGTGGGGCCCTGGACGTTGAAGATCCCGGAGTACGCCAGGTCGTCGCGCAGCGTCTGCTCGATCTCCTGCGCCACGCCGCGGTCGGCGGCGCCGAGCGCGGCGTCGAGGTCGGCCTTGGGGAACGCCAGCCGGATCTGGGCGCGGGCGCGGTCGCCGATCCGGATCGTCGCCGTCTCGCCCTCCACGATCGGCTCTTCCTCCTGCGCCGAGACCGCGGGCGCGCCGGCCAGCACCGCGGCGGCGATCACGGTGGCGCTCAGGACGGTGGCGCTCCGGACGGTGGCGGCCAGCCACGGGACCCGCGGGCGACGGCGGATGGTGGGCTCTTGGTTCATGGGGACCTCTCGCTTCGTCAGTCAGTCTAGCTCATCGGACTATTTGACGATCAGGTTGATGCCGAGGAACGCGGGCTTGTACGCCCGCGGCAGCGGCGGCAGCGGCGAGGACGCCTCGACCGCCCGGCGCGCCGCGGCGTCGAACTCGTCGAAGCCCGACGGTTCCTTGAGCGTCAGCTCGGTGATCGTGCCGTCGCGCTGGATCCGGAAGTAGAAGAGCGCCCGCGCCTCCGGGCCCACCAGCGGCCGCGTCCAGTTGCCGGTGATCCGGTTGACCACCTGGTCGAGGTACCAGCCGTAGGTGAAGTTGGGGTCCTCGACGCCGAGCGTCGCCTGGCTGCTCGCGGCGCCCAGCGCGTGCCCGGTCGGCGAGCCCTGCCGCCGCGGCGGCCGGTCCTGCTGCAGGCGCGGCGGCGGCGCCGGAGGAGGAGGCGGAGTCGCCGGACGCGTCTCGGGCTTCTTCATCTCGACGGGCAGGACCGGCACGTCGGGCGCCGGCGGCGGGGGCGGCGGGGGCGGCGGCGCGACCGGCGGCGGGGGCGGCGGCGTCCGCGGCGGCGGCGGGGGCGGCGGCTCCTCGATCCCCAGCACCGACGGCGGCACCACCAGCACTGAAACGTATTCGAGCTGCGGCTTGGGCTCGGCGAAGAGCGCCGGCAAGAAGAGGAACCCGGCCGTCAGGGCGCCGTGGAAGAGCGCCGAGATCACGACGCTCGCCGCGCGCCCCCGGCGGGCGCGTAGCAGGCGGTCGGCGAAGATGCGGTCGAGCTGCTGCGGCACGGTTCACTTCCCCACGATCTGCTCGGTGACCAGGCCGACGTGGCGCACGCCGCCCTTGTAGAGCAGGTCCACCACGTGGATGAACTGCGCGTAGGAGATGTCGCGGTCGCCCTTGAGGAAGACCTGGTCGTCGTCGCGGCTCTCGAGCATCGGTTGCAGGCGCTCGACCAGTTGAGTCGGATGGATCGGCTGGTTGCGCACGTAGACGAGCCCGTCGGGCTTGATCGAGAGCACCAGCGGATCGTCCACCCTGAGCTTCAGGGTCTCGGCGGCCTCGGTCTGCGGCAGCGTCACCTCGATGCCCTGGTGCAGCAGCGGCGCCGTGATCATGAAGATGATGAGCAGCACCAGCATCACGTCCACCAGCGGCGTGACGTTGATGTCGGCCATCTCCGATTCGTCTTGGCCGGAGCTCAGGTTGAACGCCATGGTCGCCCTCCGTGGTGAGCCGCCTCAGGTGAAGTTGCGCTCGGTCAGGTTCATGAACTCGAGCACGAAGTCCTCCATCTGCACCCGCATCTGGCGCAGCCGCGCGCCGAAGTAGTTGAAGCCCACCAGCGCCGGGATCGCCGCCGCGAGGCCCGCGGCGGTGTTGATCAGCGCTTCCGCGATGCCGGGCGCCACCGTCGTCAGCGACGGATTGCCGGAGAGGCCGATGTCCTGGAAGGCCACCATGATGCCCCACACCGTGCCAAAAAGGCCGATGAAGGGCGAGGCCGCTGCCGTGGTGGCCAGGAAGGGCTGGCCGCGGCCCAGCACCGCCACCTCGACGCCGATGGCGCGGCGCAGGCTGCGCTCCACGCTCTCCAGCGACTTGACGCGGAAGGAGGCGACCGGAATGCCGGCCTTGGCGGCCTCCTGCGCCGCTTTCACCTGCGAGTCGATCTCGGCGTAGCCGGACTGGAAAAGCCCCACCATCGGCGTGCCGAACAGCCGCGACGCCACCGCGTTGACCTCGCTGAAGCGCTTGCTGCGGCGGAAGACGTCGAGGAACTGCTCGCCGTGGCGGTCGGCCTTGCGGAATTGCAGCGACTTGCTGATCATGATCGCCCAGGAGCCGATCGACAGCACTCCGAGGCCGCCGAAGACGAGCTTCGCCATCGGACCGGAACGTAGGAAGATCTCCCAGATACCCGGTCGCGAAGCGGCTTGAGCGAGCAGTAGCGAAGGCTCCCAGTCCATGCGGTCCCTTCCTCCGGAAGTGGGCTATGCAACTATCGGGCCGGCCCGGATTCCGGGCGGAAAGTAGCATGACGCGGGGGGGATGTCCACCGCCGCGGCGGCGTGGTAACCTGGCCGCATGCGAATCGCGGTCTGTATCAAACAAGTCCCCGACACCGAGGCCCGCTTGCGCCTCGCCGCCGACGGCCGGTGGATCGACGAGGACGACGTGGCCTTCGTGATCAACGAGAGCGACGCCTATGCCCTCGAAGAGGGCCTGCGCCTGGCCGAGAAGACCGGCGGCGAGGTAGTGGTCGTCAGCCTCGGCCCGGCGCGGGTGCAGGAAGCCCTGCGCAAGGCCCTGGCCCTCGGCGCCGCCCGCGCCGTCCACCTCGCCGACGACGCCTACCAGGGCGGCGACGCCGCCGCCACCGCCCGCGCCCTGGCGGCGGCGCTCGCCCGCGAGCAGGTCGACCTGGTGCTCACCGGCTCGCAGTCCGACGACGCCGGCTTCGGCGCCACCGGCTCGCTGATCGCCGGCCAGCTCGGCTGGCCCCACGCCTGGCTGGTGATGGGCGTCGAGCTCGACGACGGCGGCAAGTCGGCGCGGGTGACCCGCGAGATGGAGAGCGGCCTCAACGAGATCGTGCGCCTGGCGCTGCCGGCGGTGATCCAGGTGCAGGCCGGCATCAACCACCCGCGCTACGCCTCGCTCAAGGGCATCATGCAGGCCAAGCGCAAGCCCATTGCCACGCCCGCCCCCGACGAGCTGGGCCTGGCCGCCGGCGCCATCGGCGCCGCCGGCGCGCGTCTCGAGGTCCTCTCGGTCGCCTTTCCCGAGGCCGGCGCCGGCGCCGAGATCATCGCCGGCGACCCGGCGACCGCCGCCCGCACGCTGGTCGAGAAGCTGCAGAAGGAAGCGAGGGTGCTGTGATGACGAAGAAGGTCCTGATCGTCCTGCAACACCGCGACGGACGGTTGCACCGCATGTCGCGCGAAGCCGTCGCCGCCGGCCAGAAGTTGGCGGCGGCCGTCGGCGGCACCGCCTCGGCGGTGCTCCTGGGCGCCGGCGTCGGCGCCATCGCCGAGCAGGCCGCCGGCTACGACCTCGAAGCGGTCCGCGTCGCCGACGACCCGCGCCTGGCCGACTACACGCCCGGCGGCTACGTCGGCGCTCTGGCGCCGGCGCTCAAGAGCGAGAAGCCCGACTTCGTCGTCTTCCCCCATACCTACCAGAGCGTCGACTACACGGCGCGCCTGGCCCACGAGGTCGACGCCGCCCTGGTGCCCGAGGTGACCGGCTTCGCCGTCGAGGACGGCGTCCTGGTGTGGACGCGGCCGATCCTCGGCGGCAAGCTCTCCTCCCGCGTCAGGGTCCGGGGCGAGGGCACCGTGTTCGTCTCGGTGCAGTCGGGCGCCTTCCCGGCCGACGGCGCCGCCGCCGGCAGCGCCCCGATCGAGACCCTCGCGGAGGCGGCGCCGGCGCCCGACCGCGAGATCCTCGGGGTCGAGAAGGCCGGCGCCGAGGGAGTCGACCTGACGAAGGCGAGCATCGTCGTCGGCGTGGGCCGCGGGATCGGCGGTCCCGAGAAGCTGGGTCCGATCCAGGACCTGGCGAAAAAGCTGGGCGCCGAGATCGGCGCCAGCCGTCCGGTGATCGACAACGACTGGCTGCCGCGCGACCGCCAGATCGGCTCCAGCGGCCAGACGGTGGCGCCCAAGCTCTACCTGGCGCTCGGCATCTCGGGCGCCATCCAGCACCTGGTGGGCATGAAGGGGTCGGGTTGCGTCGTCGCGATCAACAAGGATCCGTCGGCGCCGATCTTCTCGATCGCCCGCTACGGGATCGTCGGCGACCTGCACGAGATCGTGCCGGCGCTGACGAAGGCGCTGGAGGAGGCGGGGTCGTAGGACGCCCGCGTCTACGGGCCCCTGCGCATCCTGCTCGCCACCGACGCCGCCCGCGAGGGCCTCAACTTCCAGGCGCACTGCACCGACCTCTTCCACTTCGACCTGCCCTGGAACCCCGGCCGCATCGAGCAGCGCAACGGCCGTATCGACGGCAAGCTGCAGCCGGCGCCGGAGGTCCGCTGCCATTACTTCGTGCTGCCCCAGCGCGTGGAAGACCACGTCCTCGCCGTGCTCGTGCGCAAGACCGAGACCATCAAGAAGGAGCTCGGCAGCCTCTCCAAGGTCATCGACGACGACGTCGAGC